>Ga0126342_10007210_pt1 | contig 19822 bp, 15 predicted proteins | sample Cyp1metagenome_FD_92528 | JGI IMG/M metagenome (GOLD analysis project Ga0126342, IMG submission 92528) | Coral microbial communities from Lord Howe Island, Old Settlement Bay, Australia - Cyphastrea 1 metagenome | ecosystem: Host-associated > Invertebrates > Cnidaria > Coral ... | reverse complement strand
GCCAACCAATCGCTCAGCCTATCGCGATGCAGGTTTTAGCAATCGCGCAAAGCAAAGTAAACGCATCAATTCATAAATTTGTGACCTGCTTTTACGGACGGCTCCCATATATATTATATATATAATTGAAGTGTTCTTCTACCTCTATGACTGGGATTCTGGGATGATTTAATATGATTTATAGCCCCAAAAAGCAGCTTGGTGAATGGCAAAGGAATAGCTGGGAATTTCAGGACCCTAAAAACCTGAAAAATAGACCGATAAAACATGGAGGTTTCCAATCCATAAAAGTACCCCAAGCGAGCTTGGGATGGTTTTCATGGAAAATCCCATCAGAATTTCTTACCCTCTGGCAATTTCTTACATAGCGACATAGAAGCCATGGCCCAGTCAAAATAGTTGATTTACCCACTAAAGATGATTTTTCATGGAAAATCCCATACCCTCTGGTAATTTAACATAGCTATTGAAAATGACCATAGAAATAGTGGATTTTCCCATGAAAAATGGTGATTTTCCATAGTTATGTTAGTTTACCAGAGGGTAAATGGATGAGAACTGGGGGTACCCCTGTGACTTGTCGGAAAGCACCAATTGCTACGATGGAATCACCGGACTGCCCCGCCTCCTGACGAAAATTCTCCAAGGTCGGGGCCAGGGGCGTCATCTCGTCGCCGCTTCCCACGGCCTCCAAGGTGGATGCTTCAACCAGTAGTCAATGGATTGGTTTAAGGGAAAATCTATAGGAAACCATGGTTTTTACCATCAAATATAGGGCTTTCCTGTAAATTTTCCCATCATCCAATTCTATGAAGTAGGTTTTGACCACCACAAATTGTGGCAAAACCCAGAAAAAGTAGGGGTTTTTTACTAGCAAACTATGAAACAGGTTCCGGTCTGTTGAAATTAAACCCCATTCAAGTATAGACATACATCGACAATCAATCCAATTTGGGCCTAAACTCAGAGAAACCTATCATAAATTACATCGAAATCTTGGTTTTTGGTTGGTCAAATCCCTCTCTTTGTGGTGTCCTTAAATCACCATTTCTGGTCAAGAAATCCATATAAAATCACCAGTTTCCAATCTCAATCTGGTAAAAACTCGCCCACATCAAAATGCCCCAAGCTTCATGGTTTCCATAAATGGGGGTCCCCCAGTTATAAGTTGGTTTCTAATCCCCATGAACTAAACCCTAGATATTGGACAAAAATAAACCAACTTAGCCTAAATGGGGGTCCCCCCAGTTCTAATCCCATTTCAATCAATGATGTCCTTGTGGTTAAAAAAAAACGGGTAAAAATAGGTTTGGGCCGGGAGCTGGTTAATCCCATCTATCATCATAGAAACCTGTTGTTAAAGGGGTAAACCTCAAGAAACCCCTCTTTTTTCATCAACCAACCAATGGCACATCAAGGACATCTGGGTATGGGTCAATATCTATAGATATCATTTTTAGTGGGTTATTCACATCCATAAATCCCAGCTATTTTGATGTGAACTACAGGGGTACTATTGGTTTTGACCCATCCCCATCTATGAATTCAGTGGCTTAAAACCCATCAAATGCATCAAAACTCATTCCACCTTGGCGGTGGCCAACAAAGTTGAGGAGACCTCCTGGATGGCTGGCTCCGTGCACTCCGTCCGCAAAATCACCCGGGGTTTTTCGAACAAAAACATTGGATGGGTTGACGGGAAAATGTTTCTGGGAAGCCCCCATGAAATTTCATGGACGATAATTAACAAAAAACTATGGAAAATCACCATTTTTGATGGTTAACTATGGTAAACTGACAGTTTGCGAACTGGAACATCACGATATTTCATGGGAAAATCCACTATTTCTATGGCCATGTCCAACAGCTTTTTGTATGTTTACCAGAGGGTAAAAAGCCCATGGTTTCCGGTGAAGATGTTTTTAACCAATCCAATGATGCAAGTCATCAACCTTGCTGGGCCCAGTAGCTTAGTATACTGGAGGCGATATCCCATGATTTCCCATGTCATGTTGTTTCGATTCCAAGGGGGGTTCAGAAAGTACCAGAGGCCACATGGATATCCATTTGTAAAGATAGTGATTTCGAACCAAACATTGTTATATAGATCCACTTGCCAAGTGCACATGATTCTTTGGGTGTATCAATTGCAAACTGATCGAGGTGTATCCAGTTATAAACATAATTCTTCTGGTACTATGGGTAAGTTCACCCAAACATGTTGCTAGAAGCAAAAGCCGCCGAAGTTGGGTGGTAGTTTTGACCCCAAATAAGAGATCTATACCCCCACACGCCAAAGATATCGTGTTGACTGTATAAGTTGATCAAAGTTGATAAGTTGCTGAATATGGCTGCTGATGACAGCAAACCGTAATCATAATGAGAACGAGTATTATTGTGATGATGATATTATCACAGTTGCTATCAGTATCTATAGAATCTATTAGTTATGATGACTGTTGTCAATGATCATTATTGATCATTGCATACATGATTACCATTATATAATCCTATCCCCATAACATTAAACACCCCCTAGGAACAAGAGTCGATGTGGAGGGTGTTTGGTATTGGGGGGGGGCCCGGGATCCATTGATATTGCCATATAATTCTCATATCATGATATCGGTTAATTAATAATGAAAGTGGTATATATAATTATATACAATGATGGAAAAAAGAAAAAACAAAATTATCACTCTAAAATTGTTGTTGTCATGATTGTGCTCATATATGTTGATTATCAACATGTCAGTTCATTATAAGTATTAGTATTATTCAATATTGCCTGGCTGAATAATTCACTGAATGATAATTTCTGAATGATTCGCTAACCTGAAAATATGATGATTCACTAACCTTTGTGATTCGCATTCAGAATTATGATGATTCACTAACCTGAAAATAGCTGATATAAGGTCATTTGGGGATGATTCATCCTACTAACCATCATTCCAAGGACGTTACAGGTCATTATTACTAATCCAGATATTATATGATATTATCCCATTATATCCCATGAGATATTCGCATTATACTACCATTTCTGTTGCTGAAAATTTTCCCAACTTTCTTGGATAATCCCCATTTTTTCCCATGAAAGCTCATCTAACTTTGGATCATCCTCCAATTTTCCCCAGATTTTCCCCAGATTTTCCGAGAAAAATGTCACGCCCATCCCCAGTGACTTCCGACTGCAAAACCCGAAGGCGGCGTCCTGCGGTTTAAACGTTGCCAACTGTCGCGTGCAAACCTGGAAACGCGGCGAAGGCGGCAAAAACCGAGGGGATCGCCTCACTGGGATAAAAATTCCATGGTTCGTAACGGTAGTTGAGGAAGTCTACAAGGTGGGGCTACCCAGTGATGGAACGATGGTTTATAAACCCCATGAATAAGTTATAGGTACCATAAACCATAGTTATTGGAGTTATAAACCAACTTAGCTATCGAATGGGGGCCCCACTTTGTAGGACCTGGTTTTTACCATGGGATATGATACTTCTCCATGGGATATGATACTTGGGATAGCCATGGGACAACCATGGGAGATGTTTGTACTGTGGATACGATCTGGTAAACATACAAACATAACTATGGGTAAAGTCACCATGCTATTGATGGGTAAATCAACTATTTCGACTGGGCCATTTTCAAGTTCGCAAACTCTTAGTCATAACCAGAGGATATCGATTTTGTTTGGACATCATTTGTCCCACGTAACTTTTTCGGGGATTATTCATGGCTACAAAAACCGGGTTTTTGTCGGAAGACTTGGAGAATCACGTCACGTGCGGATATTCAGGTGATCGGATTCGTCCCAGTTTTCAGCTGGTTATCCCAGATATAAATGGGTCAATCAATTATCTGCAAGGTGGGGCCCCCCAGTTATAAGTTGGTTTATAAACCCCATTAACTATAGTTATAGGTACCATAAACCATAGTTATTGGAGTTATAAACCAACTTAGCTATCTAGGGGGCCCCACTTTGTGATTAGTGGTTTTAACCATCTTGAAACATATGAAAGTCAGTTGGGATATATAATTATTCCCAATATATTAGGGAAAATAAAAGTCATGTTCCAAAGCACCAACCAGAAAAAAAGGCTATGAGCTATGAACCATTTATAACCATAAGCTAATATAATTGATATACCATTGATATACCATAATACAACCAGCCATGAGCTATACAGCCTGCTATAGTAAGTGGTTTATCCCAAGACTACTTGGCAGGATCCCCCGGGCACTGACTTTGCGGCTTAACCAACATTCGCGGATGCAAAAAAGTCAAAATCAGGCATCAAAAATGGGTGCAAAAGCCGGCAATCAAACATGGTTTGCTGGAAAATCCAGCATGTATAGTCAATGTATAGATGATTTTAGGGTGAAACTCTTCATGAATGCGGGATTCGCCATGGCTATGCTTGATTGTCGCAGGGTAACTGCCGAAAAAACATGCAAAAAGTACTGTTTACAGGGTTCCTGATAAATGCGGAAAAGCACAAGACATGCCGAGGCATCAAAGGCAACCGATTTCCACTCAAACCTTGAACACCTGAACTTTGTACCGAGCGGATAAGATTGCCAAAAACATAAGTAACCCAAAATAACCTGCAACAAATTGATGTTTTGCAGGAAATACGGAGTCATCCATGCATATCATTCATGATATGTATCCCAAAAAGTGAATCCATTGACCTACTGAAGCAAGTTGTTTTTGTTCATGCATCCACAAGCGGATATTCACCTGGCAATTCAAAGCAACAATTTTAAGGTCATGAAATGTGACCTCAAACCAAGGTAAACAAACTCAAGCTCAATATTGGGTGTGTGAAAATTCGGTATAGGAGAACTATGATTAAACAATGGATTTACAAACACAATATGTGTGATTTCCCAGAATTGATCCACATTCATTGATGATGTTCCCATTATTTCCTTCCTATTATTTCATAATTTACGGATGATTTTCCTGTGATCTCCCACTAAAATAGCATTTTCTATCCATTCCTTGGGAGGTTTCTTGGTTTTGACCAACACAGCTCAAAGAAAATGTGACCACGGCCACCGCGTGGACATTTTACGCCACCCAGAAACAGGCAGCAGTGCCAGCACTGTCTGCTGTGTCAAGGGATGCTTCGGCCTTGACAAAATTGCTGGCTCTGACCCGTCAAAACCTGGGATTCTTGGGAATAAACCACGGTACGAATCAACAAACATGTATCTAGAAGTATAGCATGTAATGTTATGTAATGAGTTATGCAATGTGTTATGTGATGTGTTATGTAATGTGTTATGTAATGTGTTATGTAATGTTACAGTATGCAATGTGTTATGTAATGTTATGTCATGTCATGTAATGTTATGCAATGTTATAATGCTATGGAATGCTATGTAATGTAATGTAATGTTGTGTAGTGTTAGTGTTATTCCCAATCTTGGATCTTGAATTCAGGAGTTTTGAATCGAAAACTTTGGAATATTGAATCCAGGATCCAGTACCACGCATGCCATCGATGGCAATGCATTTGGGCCATAAACGTTCTAAGTTTCCGTTCCTTGCTTTAGACAAAGGTGTGCCATGGTTTTGAAACCTCCATTTTCCAAAATATGTCAGTGCTTCAGTTTTTCATTCGCGGCAAACGGCCGGCTACTATTTACCAGAATCTTTCAGTTGCATGGAATTTTGTCGGAGAGGCGTTTCACACGTGCAGTATCTCTTTCCAACATGTATCCCTGTGGAAGAGCTTAGTAACTTAGTACAACTTCAATGTATGCAGTGTTCTTTCTGAAGGGTTATAGAGGATTCCTATAAAGGAGCACGGTAATACTTTCACATTAATTATATCCATCAAAGTGATTTGGTTTCCTTCTCAGGAAAACTAAGTATTGTGTAAACATATGAGTAAATAAGCGCATGAGACTGCATGACTATCCTGTGTAAAAACCAGTGTTGCGCATTGTGAAAGACAGACTGCACTCATTTGCAAGACTGTACATTTTCTCTAAAATATTGCCTGTCCAAAAGAAGTATATAGGTATAACGGTATAATTAGGCGTTTTGAAAGACATACTGCATTTATTTTAGACACAGTACATCCTTTAACATTTGGCCTGTCAAAGACCGCGAGGCTTCAGAGATTGAACTTCCTATAAGAATTCGTCTTCTCAAGCTTCAAAGGAAGTGCTAGACAATTTTGCTATAAAACTGCGCCGACTCAAAAGAAAAACAAAATCCTACAGAATGCTGCAAATTGCTCAACAGTACTGCATTTTCAAAAAGGGTGACATTTTCAAAGGAAGACTGCACTCATGTAAAACGACTATTAATTTCAAATACTGCAGATTGTGCACCAATATGGTTCTCAAAAAAAATCCTGAATATTCTCAAAGGTAGACTGCTCTGGTTCAAATGTGGAAAAATATCAAAAGATTGGTTTGTCGAAAGCAGCATTGGACATTTTGAAGGGACTGTATTGATATAACGATGGCACTTATTCATAAATGTATGCTGCATTTTGTGCGTGTATATTGACGGTTCAAAAAAATAGTGGACATTTGAAAGGAAACAGCACTGGCTTGAAAGAATGTGCTTCTTCTAAAACATTGTTTGAGGAATCATTAGACATTTTGAAAGGATTGCACTCAATTAAACAACTGTGTGACTGTGTGTCTTTCAATCAAAGCAGCATGTAATCATATTACACAATGATATCGATTTTAGTCTTTTCAAAGAAGCACTAAACTGTTTGAAAGAAAGACTGCATTCAATTGAAAGACTGTACATGTTATGAAAGATTGTCCTGTGGACAGAAGTACTGAATACCTTCGAAGGAAGGTTGCACACTGGCCTAAAAGATTGCACTAGTTTTTCAAGTGACTTTGCTCTGAAAAAGAGCACTGAACATTTTGAAAGGAAACCTGCACTCATTTAAAAGACTGAACATGTCCCTTTAAGGAAGCACTATTCTTGCAATATGTCAGTACTTTTGTTGGAAAGCGAAGAGTTTCCAATCAGAAAGGCGCTTCTTTGTCCTTTTAAATATGTTCTGCAAAACCATATCAACACCGATCTTGGCAGAAAATTTCGTTTTCTAATAGACATGATCACCCAAGGGGTAAACGTTTAGAAGGTGGCTGAGGTGGAAATGTCATGGATAAAAAACCCATCGTTTCGCAAAATTCAAAGACTTCGTAACTCGTCACCAGAAATCCACGTCGTAAATTGGTCCTTAACGACCAACACGACCAACATCAGCTGCATTCAACGTCTGCGTAGAATCGTTCGGGGCTTCCCAACGTAGGGATTTTAAGGAGGATGCACCTGTGCCATCCTGCACCGTAAGAGTACCGTAAGCAGAATCATTTCAGGAAAAAAAAAGCCTCTTTGGCATATGAATTTCATATTCTGATATGTCATTTTCTGATATTTCATATTCTGATATTTGATATCCCACTGGGCGTGTGGCAGATGTGCATAGATATATGCCCAAGTTCATCTTGGTTGAAACCTCAAAGGTCCCATTGAACTGGTCAAATCATCAATCCCAGTTGCATCACTGGGTTGATCCCAGTAAAAATCCTAATCGGTGGTTCTTACCCCCATCTTATGGGTATCAACCGACCATCAAATATTCCATTATGTCATCTCATGATATACCATTCCTATATTCTTATATCATGTTATATCTCATTGCATCCCATTACATTCCGTTATGCTGTAACATCTCGTGTGATTATATCATATCTCATTGTATCCATGCACAATTTGTTGGGTTTATCCCCAGTTAATATTCCCAAACTTGATCGTGGATTTCCTTTATTGTTCACCCAAAGAACTCCCTATAGATTTTCCCCAGTCATGGTGGATTTTCCACTGGGAAAATAGCGAAATTCACCCAGCCTTTCCCCCCCGGCTCGCCTCACTCGCGCGAAGGCCCAAAGGATATTCGCCAAGTGCTGTGACTGAAGTTCCTCGCCAGAGAGCTGCACCAAGGGTCAAGGATGGATAGATTGCCAATAAAATTGAGGTAACAACCACTGAAAAGTGGGAGGGATTATATGTGTATATATATATACAGGTTTATAATTTGTGAAGAAGAACAGAAAATTGGAAAATTATGGTTGAATAATCTTTCAATCGGTTCAAAAGAACTATTGAAATGGCAATCTGAATAGTAAAACATGTTTTTAACCATTACATTTCATTTTGTGGTAGCCCATAATCCTACAACCATGACTTGGTATCAAAACCCTATTGCCCTATTGTGACTCGAGGATCCCCTATGACTTAAGAACCCCCAAGTATAGCCATTGTTGTTTATAATGCCCTCTGGTAAACTAACATAAATATGGGAAATCACCATTTTCAATGGGTAAATCAACTATAAATGGCAATTTTCAATAGCTTTTTGTATGTTTACCAGAGGGTACTTCATCCTCGACCCTGCCCGGGAGACCCCCCAAAAGGCAGTCCATATTTTGTGCCACCATGCCGGCACGAGCGTAAAAACCCTGGCGGCAGGGGCCGCAGGCATTTTTGTAAGCTCTGGTTTCGCAGGACTCCAACGATCCACCCCTCCAGTTTTCATCAGAGAGATTGAAAGAAAACCTATGGAATTCCCTCTCCTCAACACCACCATCCATGTCAATCTATTTGTAGTCGGTCGCAAAAAAGTGTCCGCGAGGGGAGTGTGGGTATTCGCTGACCCCGAAATGAAGCAATGGGCTGGGAAAATGATGGATCCTAAGCGACGAGAATGATGGGGGCCCCATCTGTTTGATACCCTGGTAAACTAACATAACTATGGAAAATCACCATTTTTAATGGGAAAACTCACTATAAATTGCCATTTTCAATGGATTCTCTCCCAACTTCCTCATTCTCTCCATCTTCAACGAACATTTTGGAGGTCAAGAGCCTTGAGAAATCACATGGCTGGTGTATCCAACAAAAGCATTATCGAAACATCCACAAGCGCTGCATTTGCACCACTTGGTACTGAGTACTGGGTTACAGTTGTATCATATATCCCGGACTTTCCTGGCCAAAACATGCACGACTGGTGGTTGAGTTATCAATGAATCTCACCACAATCTGCCTGCAACGTAAAGATCGTAAAGCTGTTGGAAAATCCTAACCGACCCAACCATTTACGAACTGCAATCCTCTTTGATCTTAGCATCTGTGCCATGGTCAAAGTATATCAAACTATTGTGTATGGGGTATGGTCATCCATCCCATACTGGGAATCCTTGGCAGTGAGAATATAATCGGTAGTAAGGGATTAACGACCATCCCCCATTATGTGTATAAAAAAATGTATCATACACATGGTCATATCATCATCCAACTTCATATGATATTTGGTCATATGGTCATACATTCCATGAAATATTCCTACTATAATATGACATGTACCAAAATTCCATAATCCATATCTCCATGATAATACGTACAATATCCCATGAAATTTCCATAGATTTCCATTGGTCGTATTCCATAGAATGTCCAGATAGAGGTTTTCCTAAAATGCTGGGTAATGTTAAGCTCATATTAATAATCATACCTGGATTAATCTGGGTAAATCATAATAATTCACTAACCTGAATCTTGCGGGCATTTGGGGATGATTTCCCTATAAAAACCATGATTCCAGGGCTCGGTCGCGACGTGAGGTCGTGATGAAATTTACCCAGATACCTGGATGAATCAACACCCATATTCCAAAAACTGGCAATATTACTTTGGGTTGGTCCCTCCCCATTCATAAACATGTGCGACCCCCCTATGAAACAACACCCTGCTCAGAAATCTTGTTTATGTGGTAGTCAGTAGTCAGGATATAATTATGTGTTAATGGTTTTAACTGCTTGTTTAATGGTTGAAAAAGTAATGCTTTGAATTGATGTCCCATGCCCAATCTCACCATCTCACCCCATTGAAATCAAAGTTGCCATGGAAAAGAGAAATCTCGACCCATTAAAATCATTACCAGGCTGCTTGGTTGTTTTTTTTTTTATGTCTGACAAGCCCTACCCTCTGGTAAACTAACGTAGCTATCGAAAATCCCCATTTTTACGAGGTAAATCAACAATAAATGGCAATGTTCAATAGCTTTTTGTATGTTTACCAGGCCGGCTAGTTGTTTTTCTTTGTTTATTGGGGTGGACAACTCTTGCCTGCTAGGGCTTCTTAATTACAGTAATCCCCTGGGCATCTCCGTTTGAGCCAAAAATCTGCCCCGGCCTCGTGGAAAAAGCTGTTGGTGGCAAAGCCCCAAAGCATATTGGAGATTTCCTGGTGCGAAATTCTGTGTGGACAAGTCATGGGAAATTCATGGATTTTCTCAACTCAGATCATCTGATTTCATCATGATACCCGGCCTGGTTATGACTAACATAGCCATGGGATTTCGATGGCCCATAGAAATTGAAAATGGTGATTTTCCATGGCTATGTTAAATAACCAGATGGTACAGTTGTTTTTCTATCATGCGAGCATTCTATGAAGTTCATAGAACATCAAGCCGTTTCATCGTAATCTAGCCACTCTGGGTATATTGAATTTTTAATCCACAGCCCAAACAAGATAAACAAGTTTGCCAACACAAGACTCTCTCGGGAAGTTGTTCGGATATTCACATGTCCTTTTTGGGAGTTCTTTGGAAAAAGATGCTTGAAGAAGTCAAAAAAAAAACAGATATATATATATATAATATTATATATATAACAATAATCCCATTCATTGTTATGTGGTTGGTGTTCATCGCCCGGGACTAGCATTAATCATGGAGACCTGTCCATATGGATCAGTCCTGACCTGTGGATGCTTAAGAAATCCCATGAAAACCAGCATCAATTTGGGATGGTTGAAAGCCTATGTTCATAATGGGATGTTTACCACCTATACTATCAACTGGTGCAGGATTTCGCAACCATCCACAGTAACTGGAACTGCACCCCTAGGCCCTGCGCTGATACACGGAGTTACGGAGTTACGGAAGCTGGGACACCAGAAGAAAAAGCGGATGGGGTTGATGCTTGGAGGGTTGTTATCTTGTACCAAGTATTTTGAGGATTATCAGAATCATCATCTGGTTGGTGGTATACATACCCCTCTGAAAAATATGAAAGTCAGTTGGGAAGGATTATCCCATATACTATGGAAAATAAGAAATGTTTGAAACCACCAACCAGATGATGATCTAATATGGTAATCCACTTCTTAACCAAGCAGCGTAATGGAATGACAGATGGTTTTTGATCCAGAAAGAAAGCCGCCTGCAGAGAATAGTCCGCAAAACTAGGGATGGGTAGTGTCAAGGCAACTGCTGAATGAAGGAAAAGAAATTCTCTTTGCAAGTATGTAGCAGAGAACATCCGTTCTATCTATATGTTGGCCCTTTGCACGGTAGAGGTTCTGCAATTGGTATCAATACTTTATAGAATTTTGCATGCTGTTAAAAAAAGACTTTAAAAGGATTCAGAACTGGTTCCATATTACATCAAACTACATCACATACCATTTATATCATTTTATATCCATGTATCAACAAGATTAGTTACCACTTTCAACAAGATTAGTTTTCCAGCACCATGGTTCTCTGGCCTGGGTGGGTTATTGGAACACCATCCCCCATGGCCGATGGGAAACTGGCCTGTGGTTTAAACTCCTCCAGCCGATGAATGGCTTGCTCGGCTAATTCTTGAAACCTCGGCAACCGACGCAGTAAACCATGAGTCACCAAGGTATCGAATGGAAGCTACCCGGCCTGGTAAACATACAAAAAGCGAACTGGAAAATGGCTATTTATAGTTAACCCATTGAAAATGGTGATTTTCAATAGTTATGTTAGTTTACCAGAGGGTAATAGGTTGGATACGGTTGTATTCTGTATTCTCTCTGTGCTTTGCAAAATCTCCATCCGACTCACATGAAACAGCTCACGAGATTGGGCTGAAACAAGCAAGCATCATCTTCAAAGAAACCCCACGTCCTCTTGTGAAATGTCCGTAACAAATTTCGGGGATGAATGTATATACAGTGTATATATATATATGTATATCTTGATTTGGCTTAGTGGAAGCCCCTTTTGTTCAAGCACGCGTGCGTCCATGAAATTCCCATGTTCATTGGCGAATCACATGGAATTATAAGTGATATATCCATCCATATCCCATCCCATAAAATATTCCCATGTTGTTGGGTATACCGCAATTATCCACGATGTTCATTACCCTCTGGTAAACTAACATAGCAATGGAAAATCACCATTTTTAATGAGAAAATCCACTATAAAATGGCCATTTTCAATAGCTATGTTAAATTACCAGAGGATAATGTTCCAATTGTGGATAATGTGTTTAAACCGAATCTTATCCACAACTGGATAAGTTATGGAATGGTTTACCCAAAATATCCCATAAATTCTCCACAACTTATCCAAGATTTGATTCAAACCATTAAAACCATCAGTTTCATCTCTGGCAGCCAGATGCCTATGATTTTCCCGCTATTCTCAGACGGCTCCGACCCTGGCAGCCACCCTATGCCACGGTCCCCGAGTCCCCGGGCAAAGCGTCGTCATGGAAGTCGGCAGTGCCAAAGGCCCAGGCCTGGAACGATCGGGATATCATTGGGATTTTCGGATTGGAAACTCAAATTCACTCATATGGCTATGGATCAATACCTATTAGGACCTATACATACCATTTTTAGGGGGATGAACATCCATAAATCCCAGCTATTTTGATGTGAACAAAAAAGGGGTACTATTGGTTTTGACACACTGCCATATGGGGAAGCACTCACAAAGTTGGGACTATTGGATGAGCATCTTTAAAAAATAAGGGGAAAAACCAAAAAAACACTTGACTGCTTGGTGGTTGACCAACCTACCATTGGTTAATAATAATGGATAATCTATGGATAATCTATGGTTAATCTATGGTTAATCTATGGTTAATCTATGGTTAATAATGGTTATGATGATGGTTTTCATGATGTTGAATTATATTCTGGTTGGTGGTTGAGCTACCCCTCTGAAAAATATGAGTGAAAGTCAGTTGGGATGATGAAATTCCCAATATATGGAAAAATAAAAAAATGTTCCTAACCACCAAGCAGCTATGATTTCAATGGCTAGAAATTGGGAGTCTTCTGGTGGTGAATTGATGGTGATTGTTTGTGGATGTTGATGGTCTTGAAGTCTATTGGGTAGAGTCACAAGCCAACAAACTTAAGGTGAAGCAAAAAAAATAAAAGACCATAAAAGAACCATCAAGAACCCCAATCATCGAATGTTGTGAAATCAAAAAGATGGGCGTGAAAGCCCCCATCTTGCGGGTGCACAATTTTGACCCTACCGTGCCCATTGCAGACGTCCTGTGAGATACAGCCCGCTCAGTAGAATTAAGACTGGTAGGATGTGAGGCTTTGATGGTCCACCTCAAACAAATGCAAAGCAGCTGGCCAGACATGTTCATTTCGGCCTTGGCATGCTTACTCGCGCTACTAGAGGTACATGAGCTGATCTTGGACTCTGGAGCTGTCAGCGCCATAGCTTAGGCTTAGAAGTACCGCTGGTGCCATAGATCTGGAGCTGTCACCGCCACCGATCACCCCACGTCACTACGCTTCCACCGGCCAAGATGGCAGCAAAAGCCGAGTCTGTGGCAGAAATCTGCTGAACATTCCGGAGCTGATTTTGGACTCTCGAGCTGTCACCACCATAGTTTGGTTCGCCCCAGGTCACAACGCTTCCGTCTGCCAAAATGGCAGCAAAAGCACCCTCGAAGCCCTTTGTGCAACAATCTGCTGGACATTCTGGAGCTGATCTTGCACTCTGGAGCTGTCACCACCATAGTGGGGATTGCCCCATGTCACAACACCTCCATCTGCCAAGATTGCAGCAAAAGCAGAGTCTCCGGCAGAAATATGCTGAACATTCCTGAGCCGATCTTGAACTCCGGAGCTGTCACCTCCGTAGGCTCGATCACCCCACGTCACTACGCTTCCACCGGCCAAGATGGCAGCAAAAGCCGAGTCTGTGGCAGAAATCTGCTGAACATTCCGGAGCTGATTTTGGACTCTGGAGCTGTCACCACCATAGTTTGGTTCGCCCCAGGTCACAACGCTTCCGTCTGCCAAAATGGCAGCAAAAGCTTCTCCTGCACCACAGATCTGCTGAACATTCTTGAGCTGATCTTGGACTCTGGAGCTGCATTGACCAGCATTCCCTTGTCTGCCCCAGGTCACAACGCTTTTATCTGCCAAAATCGCAGCAAAGGCAATGCTGTTGCCACAGACCTGCTGAACATTCTTGAGCTGATCTTGGACCCTAGAGCTGTCACCACCGTAGTCAGGATGGCCGTGACAATTCTGTCACCTCCATCACACCACCTGCAGCAAAGGCACGCCATGTTGCAGCTATCTTTGGCTGCTGTGCAACAGCTATAAGGCGGTCTCCAGCTTGAAGCCCAGAAAGTCGCAGAGGCTTCGTTGGATCTAAAAGGCGTCCGTCAGGCGCTGCAAGTCTCAGGAAACCTTGCACCAAAGACTTTTGAGCAGCTATTTTCAGGTCAGCAACAGTACCAGACTCCAAAACGGAGACGGTTGCACACCGTCCACTTGGCAAGGAGACCTCAAGCGTCATGGAATGCTCTGCGGCATCACCGCTAGCCTGCTGCCCATGGGAAGCTCTTCAAAGAAGGTCTTCCAAATATTCTCATTCGCCATATGATCATCAATATATACTGTCTTCCTTCCAATTTCTGTGTTGATTGAAGTGTGCATTGGATGTTACAATCATCAGAGCAAATGCTGGTCTTGGTATCTTACAGTAAAGGGCTGGTTGCGACTAGTAATGGTCACTGGAATCCCTTCCGGATCCTCGCGTACTGGCACCCACAGTCATTGTTACCTGTTCTCCAAATTGGGCTAATCGCCTATAATGGCTTTCGAAATTCTAAGACTTGAGCCTCACAAAAGTCATCAATCTTCACATATTGCTTTGTCCAAAAGAAAAATGGGTACCACGGTCGATTTATTCAACGGTTGAAACCCTATGAAGTATTTTCCATTAGAAATCGAATGCAAAAGTCTATCCAATGGTTTTCCCAGTAGAAAAATGCAATTCTGAAGTATCACGTTCCCATATGAATTATAATTCTTAACTCTACTTAAAAGTGTTCAGCCCCTACAGAGGATTCGGGCGGATTCAAAGAAAAAAAACGATCCAATTTTCAGGTTGGATACCATGAAATCTAATAGATGTTTATACCCTCTGGTAAACATACAAAAAGCTATTGAAAATTGCCATAGAAATAGTTGATTTTCCCATAAAAATGGTGATATTCAATAGCTATGTTGGTTTACCAGAGGGTAACCCAACCATGACCAACAACCAGAAACAACCAGAAACAGTCCACCCTCCTGGATTTCATCAGAGAAAGTCGCTGCTTTAAGGTATCGGAAAAATTCATGGATCTAAAACCCATTTTAAGCTGTGATCGAAAGTGCTGCATGTTGGTGAAGCGCTATCGGATTTAAATTTGCCAAAATGTTGGAGTGGAGGTCGGATTTAGACTGCAGACACTAATCGAAATTCTTAGTGCGTTTTACATAGGGAATTTTCGGGAATCATCCACAGAAACTATCAATAATCCCAGCAACCCCCAGCAACCCATCCAGCCACCCTACGACCCTACGTAAAACGCACCATGTCTCCAGGATCTCCGGAATTCGCGGCGGAAAGCAAGAAATTTGATCTTCACCCGAGTGTTAAGCCATTTGGGGGGACAATCATTGTTTCGGTGAAACTATAGTTATCATAACAACTATAGTTACAGTTATATATAGTTATAACATTTAGGTTGAACTCTAGTTATTAGATGTTATAACAACTATAGTTATAGTTACTTTAGTTGTAACAACATATTATAACAACTAAATAAACCCCGCGCCGAAAATCCTAGGTACTTCAACCAACCAGTCGCTAGGATTGTGAAGCTCACAATGAGCACCTCAGGTAGCTTAGTCACTGGGCTTTCCCAACTGTGTTGGCCATTTCCTGCGCGAGCTTCAGCTGGGAAAAAACTTAATGGGGGCCGACTGGGGCCGATGTGCAGTGTTTTTTTTGATGTAAAATCTGAAATATGATGTATTATATGATACATATCATATGAATGATGTACCCTCTGGTTATGACTAACATAGCCATGGAAGGATCCACCATGCTATTAATAGGTAAACCATCTATTTCTATGGGCCATTTTCCATGGCTATGTTAAATAACCAGAGGGTCTATGTATTGCACGGAAATGGAGGTATGGACCATTTTTGCAGCCACTCAGTGGGATCAACGACCGGGGATTCGCCGCCGCTCCCACTTTGCGACGGCCATTTTGTCTGGGCAGTTCAAGCATTGAAGAAAAGGTCAATATAACTTGGGCCCGTAAATCATTGATATTAGTTTTATCTATCTATGGTTTGTTATGCAAGTTTTATGTCTATCTACGATATTATATGACTAGTTTATCTATCTACCTACCTACCTACCTATCTATCTATCTATCTATCTATCTATCTATGGATATGTATGGATATTTAATGATATTAATCTATATTGCCATGATTGATGACTGGAGGTTAATAGATACCCAAGTATGGATATATCTACTATGGGTGATACCCAATACATGTGCAAATCGGATTTCACCAACAAGTCCATCAAACGCTCTACCAAGAGGGGTAACCGAGTAACCATGAAAAATTACCAGAGATATTTAAAGCAACAGTAAGTAGTTAACATGTCTATATAAATATGCTGCATATGCCTCTTCAAGTTCCATCTTTCTTGGGCCAATACACGCTATATTCTTATCTATTTTTGCTGGCTAAGAATATAGATTGCCCGCAATACGAAGTTGCATCAACTCCGATAGTTCAACCTCCATCGGACTCCCTTCCTATAGATACTTCAACCTATAGATACAAAATTGGGCCCTCCAGTTATAAGTTGGTTTATAATTCCAAATATAGTTATTTGCGTATCATACACGAACTACTATAGTTATTCTCAAATACTATCTATAAGAACCATAGTTTTCATGATATTATCATAGAATACTATCATATAGTTTAGTTCATAAACCCCATTGACTATAGATATGTCATCTATAACCCATCGTTATCTGATGTTCTTATTGATTATACCATAGATATCACTATAAACCATATAGTTATTGACTAGTTTCACCCCATAGTTATAAACCCCCTTTTCACCACCGATATCACCAACGATATCGCGCACGAACTGGAAAAATCTGGGGCCGAAAAAACTCTGGTAATTTGTGACATAGCTATTGAAGCCATGGCCATAGACAGTTCGTGGATGTTCCCATTAAAAGTGGTGAATCTTTCCATATGTTTTTTGTAAACGTTTACCAGAGGGTATATACCAACATTTAAAGCATGGTATACCAACATTTTCCTGCCAGATATGGTGGGAGGGTAAAAACCCATAAAAAAAAAAAAAAACATAAAAAACCCTATAATCCTGGCAGTTGGCGCCCGCCGCCGCAGGCAACATCGCCGCCGCCATGCTGCGGAAGAGCCGCGCGTGGCGTTGCCTCGAACCCCAGGGGGAAAAGCCTCCAGCAACAAGGGATTTAAGTGGTTTTTTAATGGAATCTTATGGGATCTTATGGGAGTTTTATGGGAGTTTTATGGGATTTTATGGGAGTTTGTGGTGTTTTATGGGAGTTTTATGGAAGTTTTATGGGAGTTTATGGTGTTTTTTATGGGATCTTATGGGTTTTTGATGTGATTTGATGGGATTTACAAAGGTTTAGTGGGAAGATCAAACATGATAAGGGGAATATGATTGCTATAACTACCTCACAACCAATCAAAATGGAGGTTTCACCAAGAAACGATGAAATCAAAGCATGAGGTTTCACCCTAGGCCCTACGGACGTTTCACCAGGATAATATTCAGAAACTAACAAATATATGGAGGTTTTACCAAGAAAACAGCAGGAAACCTGCTAAGAAGATGATCAAATATGGAGGTTTAGGTTTCAGAAAACATAGATGGGATGTAAATGATGTAACCAACTGCTGGACTTGACGTCGAAGAACGTAGACATACGTAGACCTTAACCACAGGGAGTGTGGATTACAGCCCAAGACAAAACATAATAAAACATCCCAACCCCCTAATCTTGAATTCCCCCACAAGGGACTCCAAAAAGAGCAGATCCAGAATGAAATCAGGGTTTCGATCGAGGGTAATTATTCATTATAATTTTAATATATCATGGGAAAGGGATACTTGCCAAAAGACCGTACATCTAGAAATGATTTCACCAACAAAAATCGCCAAAGATGGTAAGAATTCTATCCAACCTGACCAGGCTAGGCCAATTTACCTTTCACTTTGGTAATCGATGACCAACAACAACTGAGCCAGGACGGTGAGCCGGAATCTGAGGGATGATTTTCGGAGTAGCCGCATTTTAGGAAACCTCCAATATGGACTGAACATGACTGTCCGACTGGACTCTTGGGAGTGTGAAAAACTATGTTCAACCCCAACGAAACCATGATTTGCATGAATGCTGGCCAATGGTTCATGCCAAACCATAGAAAGGCCATACAAGTCCTGGATCCATGTTCAAACCCATGCACATCTGTCTCATGGTTGATCATCATGTTTTCCATCTTCCAATGGCCAATTTCTATGGCCCGCGTTAATTTTTCCCCATGGAGTTCTCGCCGTATGGTTAATCAATCCAAGAATATTTTTCACCATATAGTATGATCAACGTTACCCCATCTTCACCTTTTATTCGTTTACATCTTTTTCCCGGGGACTACTGGGATATAAAATTGCACAGATTCACTAGATCCCATAACAATCCATAGATGGTCGACATCCCTCATAGTGGCCACATGTGAAAAACCCTCGACTGGATGAAAAAAAATGACGTTCTATTCATTCCAAACTGAAATTTTAGATCTAGTTTAGAAAAACATGTCCCATCATGTCCCAGTTTTTTAGATGTCAACTGTAGTATGATCCCATGGATAATAATGATTATAATGGATAATATGATGATTAATGGAGTTATATGTCAACTATATCATGATGATGAATCCCCATTTTTTACATGTCTTACCCTCTGGTAAACATACGAAAAGCTATTGAAAATGACCATAGAAATAGTGGATTTTCTCATTAAAAATGGTGATTTTCCATAGTTTTCTGTATGTTTACCAGAGGGTAAACCTCCATTTTCCTATGATTTTCCTATGGTTTTCCTATGGTTTTCCTATGGTTTTCCTATGGTTTTCCCGTTAAAACCCTGTTCCTCAAGTTCCCCATTAAACATCCCCCGTTTCCAAAAACCCCAGCCCTTCGTCACCAGGAGGCTTTGCAGTGGCGAAGGCCCAGGCGGTCGTCGCAAGACATCGAAAGCCAAAGTCGTTGACGTTGTTGTGGATGTGGGTCGCGGCCTCGGAAGTTCACATCATGATATAGTCAATTAATGGTTATTATATGGTTAATGATGGTTATTATATGGTTAATATTAATGGTTATATATGTTGGTAAATATTCCATACATGGAGCATATGGGTATAGTCAATGATAGGAATAATAATAATTAAAGGACCGGATAACCCCACATGTTGCCAACTTCTTTAGACTTAGACTGACCATAGAAGAGCAAGAAGGGAAGAGGAAGTATAAGAGTGATGGAGCGGTGATGGTGGGTGAGTTTGTGTGTATGTATGTATGTTCATGTACAGTGAGTG
>Ga0126342_10007209_pt1 | contig 19823 bp, 20 predicted proteins | sample Cyp1metagenome_FD_92528 | JGI IMG/M metagenome (GOLD analysis project Ga0126342, IMG submission 92528) | Coral microbial communities from Lord Howe Island, Old Settlement Bay, Australia - Cyphastrea 1 metagenome | ecosystem: Host-associated > Invertebrates > Cnidaria > Coral ... | reverse complement strand
TGATACTACTCTTCTCGTCTGCCTATAATACATCTTTATCATATTATCTTGTAATATAGTGTCTCCATACTAACAACAGAAGACTCTGCTCCTCTACGCTCTCGGGCCACCCGTCGTCTAGTTCATACCTGCAGAGTCCGAGCCGAAATAAGTTTGAATATGTTTGCATATGCACACATACACACAATCACACACACAGAGTATATACATACATATGATTATATATTAATATGCCACGAACTTGTTGGGCTTGCGCAATGGCACTTTGCCATCACACACACACATGTATGTATATATATATATATTTGTCCTGTTGGTGGATACAGCTGACTTCTTCTTGTCGTCTTGATTCCTTACACTGTTGGGGATAAAATGAAGATATTGTAGCTGTACACTGTACGCGCCATCTTGTGGGGTAAATGGAATGTTGGTGGCGCAGAGGTTCTGAGATTGAGGGCACATTACTATGGGGATCCTGGTTGCGGATAGACATCAAAGAGCCACCAGGCATGCTTCTGGCCGGCCCAGTCTCTGGTGCTGTACTTGGGGCAGCCGCGCTGTATGCCTCTACTCGTGAGGACTAGATTTGAGTTGAGACAGGAAGAGAATGACCTTTGTCTCGGAACAGCCGACGCGGTGCTGCAAATCCTGTTACAATTTATGCAGATGGGCGACTTCATTCTGCCACATTTGACTATATAAACAGTTCACCAGGATAGGTCGCAATTAGCAAGCGACTTTGACACACGATTTTCCCTCCCATCCCCCTTGACGGTCCTTGACCGTCTTTCGAAATCCTTGACTCGTTGACGGTTCCTGACAAACTCCCACACAAAGCCGCACTAACTTCGAACATGGCAAACTCACTTTGAGCAAGCATCTCAGCACTGCAGTAGCCACCGGTTTACCAACAATGTGCATTGGTGCATTCAAGCGTGCGGCTGTGCCACCCACCAATTCACAGATTTGTGAGGACTTTTCTGGAGCTGTAGCCAGGAAAGCCGGTTCCCTGTACCTGAAGGAGTGGGGTTGCATCAGCAATCAGCACTGTGAGTCTAGAGTTTGCAGTGATCCCTCTTTGGATCTCTTCCCGTCTCATAGCTTTCCGTTTTTCAGTTGCGCTTTGGGGAGGGTTTTCTCATGTTTTCTGGTTGCTTGGGGTCACTTCTGCATACTGTATAATACTGCTGCTATGTTGCTGTGGCAGGTTTCTGACCGTGCCTGTGACGAAGGAGTCCGAGTCATGGACAAAGGTGTAGAGAAAGCCGGTGCAGTCTTTGACAAAGGTGCCTTGTTTTTCGGTATTCCATGGTATTCCTGAATGACCTGAACTCCCCATTTTGCACCGCAGACTGTCCTTCACTCCTTCAGCCTCCATTTGCAGGTTGCAGAAAGCTGTCGGAGTCACAATCGGTCCCAGCTCCAATCCGTGCTGGATTTCAACAATTGTCCGGGTGCAACGCTGGCTACCGTGGACCCCCTGGTGCTTCGCCTGCACACCCCACACACACACACATGTACACATGTGATTGCATGTCATTACATATGCACACAGACTTATACTACCTATACTATCCATACTACTGTACCTTTTAATACCTTTTACTACCTATACTGCCTATATATGTTTTTTTTGATATAATTTTTGACCCCTTCATCGCCCACGGGATGCGCAAACTGCTGGCATTTTCGGCAGCTGCCGAGATTTTAAGGTGTTGGGCCCGAGGAAGCCAAGCGGATCCGCGAGAAGCACCCAGAAACGTGTCCGCATCGGTCAAAGCAAACAGCAGTCGAAGCAAAGAGCGGATTTAATGTATTGACTCCGACAGTTTTTTTCAAAATGTTTCTCGGGCATCAAATGAATCGACCGTATTCAAATTCAAATATTACTTTTTTCAATCTACTGTTTTGGGTTTGTCTCTGGCCCTTGGTGGGTCAGAGCAGGTGCTGACATTTTAAGCTTCCATGGATTCCCTCAGGATCGGATCCCCATCCTTTGCCTTGCCCTCGGTTCTTGGTGATGGGCAAGGGGACGGTCAGAGGTTGGCGCAGGCTAGAAGGACTTTAACCTTAGGTCCTTAGGTCCTTAAAGATCTCTATCCCTTAAGGTAGGTTGTGGCACAGGACATCATAGACCAAGCAGTGACACGAGCGCCTCTGGTGTTTCTTCTGCATGCCTCATGTGTGCCATCCACGTGAACATCGTCAAATTGCACTAAACATATTTTTATACTTTGTTGATTTCTTTGTCGCCCACAGTCCAGCCCCAAATATCATCAGCAGTAGCATCGGCCCAACTCTGGTCACTGTCAGTTGATGTCGCACACAAACATGAACGACTCTGATAGACACGAGGGCTTGAGCTTCAAATTTCCTCAGGCGAAAGATCTGCATACTCTCAGCTGCCGCAGCTTGTAAAGACCCATGGCGGCATTTGGAAACCGAGCAGCCCATCTGTGCAAAAACCCAGTTTAAGAGAACTGCATTTTTGCCATTCCAGACATTTCCTGCCCTGATTCCAAGGAACAAATTTGCAGTTCCTGGTGAGATGAGCGCTGGTGAGTTTAAGTATTTGGTGCTGCACTTGGTGGATTTCAGCCACCGCTTGAAATTTGAGCCCACGAGGGAGTCCCAAAGGACCGTCAGACGCTGAGGTGCAGAAAGAAATTAAGAAAGCAACTCCAGAAGATGGTCCAGGTGGCAGTGGATGGTCGATAACAATGGATGTGTTTGCGAAATTTGCATGTTATCGACCGTATCGACCATTTGGCTTTTGTTTTTTCCTTTCCATGTTTGACCAAAGGACGCCTTCCGGAGCAGACTATCTACATTTTTATGAATGGAGTTGCGCCGCGACTTGCCACCATTGATCAAATCACCCCCCTTGAGGGCCCCCTTGTCATAGTGAAGTGAGCTTCAAAATTCACGGAAAGGAAACAGCTTCTAGAAACTCCAGTCTTCCAGGGTGTTGTGATATATTGTGACTGTGTTTCCAAGGAGATGCAGCGCTCGAATGGCAGAATTGCTGCTTGGATTTAGACTGGGGACTCTACAGGTCATGACCTGCACGGGTTTTGCCTTTTGCAGCTTCGGGCCTCATGAATTTGACATAACTTGACAGGTATGAACAGCATTGCCGCGAAGACGGATTCCTGTGGGTCAAGTACAGTGCTGAGCAGACTTTGGGTTGAATGCCGCATGAAGGATGCATTGTCAACAAGTTAGGTTGGCAAGCATCTGCCATGCCAATGATTCATCTGCCTGTCATCGTATTTTCCCTAGAGTGATTGCATGATGGTGTAAGAGGTGCAGAGGAACTGAGTGAATCCTTTAATTGAAAGGAAACCTCTCAGTTCCCTGCGACTACCCTCGCACCCTTGCAGGCACAATCAGGCACATCAACACGAGTGTGCATAAAGACATTATATATGTAATCTATCTATATATATATAATATAACGTACACATCAAAACCACAGAGTGATCAGAGTGCAAAGATGGGCTTACTGCCATTATCATCAGACGGGGGGGTGTTAGATGCTTTCAGTGCTTGCTTTTGAATGTGTGCATAATGCACGCAGGCGGCTAAGCCCCCAACCCCGCATTGGCCCCATTTTCCTTTGAATGGGCTTTCATGCCGGGCGGCCTTGCATGAAATGCACGGGCCTGGACAGCCAGCAAGCTTTCAGCCGAAATTGTTAGCTGAAAAAAGTCACCGACAGTCGTGAGGGAGGCCCTGACACCATGTTCATGAAGCAGAATGACGCCTTAATGAAGCACAGCGAAGCATATGAATCGTATGAAGCAAAGAGTGAAACATCTCCCGGAATCTTCTACAGAAGCTCCGTAGAATTTCTAGCGCTGCTTCAGGTCAGTGTGCTTGTGAAGATTCCACTGCTCAAGCACTGCAAGGCAGATCGGAGGGAACGTTGTATATGTGTGGATAATTGTGGATACATCTATATAGAGCATATGGCATTCGCATAGCTTTACAATACTTGCCATATCCACAGTCTGGAGTCCGAGGCGGAGCTGCACGAGTGGTGTGCTGCTCGCAATTTGGTGGAGAAGGGTGCCATCAGCGAGCTATTTGGCTGATTGTGGCCGATTTTTGAGTAATTGTGTGCGTGTGCGCGTGTCATTGTGGGTTTTCGAATCTGTATGTGGGAGGTGTAAGAGGACCAGATTCCTGAGCTAGGAGGGGAACGTGCAGGCATGTTTGGGCATTAGTTGATATTAGTTGGCATGACCAAAGAGCGGCTGGCTAAGGTCTGGCGACCGAATGGCGGATTTGGTGGAGGTGCATGGTATCACCCAACACAGTTATCATTTGCATTCACGCTTCAATGGATTTAATACATCCTGATCCTGATTCGTGTTTGATTTATCCACACCTTGCTGCCGGGTGATACTGGATGTCGCTGCTAGGTATCCAACCGAGACAAGTTGATGATCTCTGAAGAGGATATATACATGCGCTTCGCTTTCCCACCTGAAATTTCGCAACCCGCGATCACAGCAACAGAGCGGTGCTGCATGGGAGAGGGACATGACGTTTTTTGATGGTGGGACTTCCACTGACCCTGGCATCACTGGCATCACTGGCATCACTGGCTGACTCGGTAGGAGACTGTCAATCAGTTGGTTGAGGGCATTGCACAGCTCGTGCGCACTGAACGCTTGATGGAGCAGGGAATTCCTGTTGCAGAGGCAGCTGAACTGTTTGCATGGGGAATGAGAAGCACGATTGAACTGGTAAAAGGCCGTGGAATTAAAGACCATGTAAAGGCCTCCAGCTACAAGTACACTTAGAGCCTATTACAGCAGTGAAATTGCATTTGCTCGGTGCATTTGCTCGGCAGGCCTTGGCACGTGGACCGCCACCAAGGGGTGATTTGACACCTGTGGATCCAGAGACTGCCAGTTGGGATGCAGCAGGTCAGGAAGATGCAGATGTTGAGACCTGACTTTCCATGTGGGAGAGCTTATCGGGCTGCAGGAAGCACCTTGCGAGACATCTTTTCCTCGGCAGTAACTCGGCATCAGACACTAGGAACCAGTCAGACTATGTCATAGTAACCAAACCGTTTCAAGTTTTAACATGTCAAACATATTTCGACATCCAGGTGGACACATCCTGTGGACCGCCTGTGGATATTGCCGCAGTCTCAGTTGACAGCAGAACATCTGATGTTAGCAGAACGAGCACCACAGGCGCCTCTGGACACAATGCAGCGATTGGCTGGTGCTTTGATGGCTTCTTGGCAGTCATGCATAGCAATTCATTGAAACAGGAGACATGTTTCACATAATTATTCCCATCGTGTATATTGCATTAGCAATTCTTTCAGTGGCAAGAATTGTGTCCGATCAATCTCAGATTGCATCAGAAATGAGCAGCCTGGAGGATGTTCAGACCTGAGCTTCGCATAGAGTAAATGCCTACTACCTTCAGTCTCTGCTGAACAGTTCCAGGTCCAAAAGTTCAGCAAAGTGTTTCTTTTGTGCAGGCTGCTGCCATACTTCAACAGGAGAAGGCTGCAGTAAAAATTCAGGTGCCGTGGCTGGAGAGATTTGTGGCTGACAAGTTTGACTAGAGCATACGTTCACGTCCTTGCAGAGACAGGCGCTGCAGAGAGGAAGGTCTGAACGAAAATTAGCCAAGACCTGAGGAAAAATTGGGAGGGGGCTGTTAGGACGGACATCTTTCGTAGGCTGATTAATGATATAAATGCTGATTTCTCTTGTGTGACAGGCCGAAGAGGGCAGAGGTCAAAGCAAGGCAGCAGACTTCGAGTAATTATGAGTAATTCATATGGCGGCTTTCTGTGGCCGTCATTTCTTGGAAATGTGCATTTCAGGCCGAGGGCAGCAGGCCGAGAAGCAAAACTGCACATCCTTCCTTCTTAAAAAACAAATAGATATATAAAGATACAAAAAAGATGCAACGTGCCAGGCAAGAAGCTCAGGGAGACTCTTGGAAGCTGCGGCTGATGCGACTTGCTTTCAATGATTGCATCGTATTTCTGTGACTTCAACGACAAAAAGCCCTAAAGTTTTGGCTCTCCCATACATGTATGCTCCACCTGACACAGCTTTGGTGCGATACTTCCATGTATTTACTCATTTTTCAGCGTACTGTCTTTGCCTCTAGTTGCAAACACTTTTGGAACTCAAGCGGCTAAAGTTGAGGCTGGCAGAGCTACTTGCTTCCGCAGCCGAAGATGGAAGCCTCCAGAGGGCATTGGACGAAGTATTTGTTGAGCCAGAGATGGCTGATGATGAGAAGGCCTGATGCCTGATGATTGCCTGATGATTCTCATGATCGAACATGGTGGAACTGCGTATTGCTAAGCACCTCAGCTTTCGCAGGCAGTGCTGCGTCTGCAGTTGGAGTCTAGCTTGGACCGTGGAGGTTTGGCGAAGGCACCTGCGCAGAATGCAGAATATGCATGAATATGCAGCATCAGAGCTCCCTGAAGTCAATGAACTTTTATCCTTGTCAAATCCAATCTTCCATCCTTTTTCATCATCTTTCATCCTGATTCCGACCTGTTCCGATTGATGCTCCCCCGCAGGCTATTGCAGAAAGCAGCGGTGCCAATCCGTTCGAGTCTCAGCTCCAGCGCTGTAGACTCTACAGGAACGAAACAAACGTGCAGATATGTTCAGACAATGCAAGTGCGAAACTACGAGTATGTCACTGTCAATGAATCAATCAGCGCGCAGTGCAGGCCTGACATTTAACGAAATGTTCGAACAGTATCCACCCTTAAATGCCTCGTGCGCTTCACTCATGGGCGTGCATTCTGCCTGATGCGGGAAAAGGACTGAGATGCTGACAACATGCGCGCAAACTGGCACAAACTGTCTTATTAGCAGCTTAAGTTGTGGAAAGCAATTGGAGAAGAATGATTTGTTGCGAGCTTGGCGTGCATGCGCATGCAAGAACTTCAACAAATGTCAGCGGAAGCACGCGAATCCCATCGGTTTCCACCTTCCATTGGTCTTGCAACTCTACCGTCAGACTTGCAAAGTGGAAATCAAGCCCCATAAATGCACAACATGCAACATGTTATGTAGACCCGGGGGTTTGCCCATTTTGTTTGCAGGGTGGGGTGGGCGGGTTGGGTTGGGGGGTGCAATAGCGTTCTGCTGCACTTGCACACAGAAACGATGCCACGCTAACGACTCTTCTCTTGTACTTGCAGATTCAGATGATGCTACGAAATGATGCTACGCTGACGACTCTTCTCTTGTACTTGCAGATTGAGATGATGCTACGTCACTTGCACACAGAAATGATGCTACGCTAACATCTTTTCTCTTGTGCTTGCAGGCTCAGATGATGCTAAGTCAGGGTGGGGTGGGGTGGGGGGGTGCAATAACGTTCTGTTGCAATTGCACACAAGTGATGCTACACTAACGGCTTTTCTCTTGTGCTTGCAGACTGATGATGCATGATGATGCTACGATATCAACTTTTCTCTTGTACTTGCTTTCTCAGATGATGCTACGCTAACATACGCCGACATACGCTAACAATTTTTCTCTTGTACTTGCTGTCTCAGATGATGCTACGCTAACGACTCTTCTCTTGTACTTGCTGTCCCAGATGATGCTACATGGCCTTTGTCAAAGACAAAACTCATCGCAGCAAGCAAGGCGTATGTAGATATACAACTTGGCTCACTGAAAACGGACGCAATTGAGAACGAAAAACACTCGCAATCCCCTGTAAGGGTTGTCAGGTATTTAAAAAATGGAAGTTGAATTGAGGAGAATTTTGATGAACACCTTGAACAAAACCAGAATAGTAGCATCAAAGGACAAAGACGTTAAGATTTCAACATATTCGTGCCACCACAGCGGAACGCACCTTTTTCCACGAAACCTTTCTGTACATTCAAATCATTCAAACAAACTCATTGAACATGATCGAACTCATCAAGAAGGCGCGGGTTTCGGGCCCCGCCGTCTGGAATCGCTGGGTCCTAGCACTTTGATAGATCACGTTTGGTTCAGAGTTCAGAGCTTGGCTGTAAGGTCCCGCGTCGCAGAACATGATGAGGCGGAGAATGGACGAAAGTCGTACAGCCATTCTCAAGCTGCTTGCAGTGACCAACACCCAATTCCGGACACAGAGTTAGGCGTTCTTATTTCAGCTTCAAATCTTTTGCAGAAGGCGAATAGGGGGAAGATATATGGCGGAATCACATGGAATCACATGGAATCACCACGTCCATTCGGCCCCTCTTCTCTTGGCATCTTGGCAAGGACGCGGCGACTATCATCGCTGAGCAAGACGGCCCTCAGTCAGTGGAAGTGGATGACAATGAGCCCCTGAAGCTCAGACTAGCGCATCAGCTTCTGGCAGCAGACATGGAGGGCTCGTTGGATGCCAGCTTTGTTTGGTTGCGTGATTCATATTTGGAAGGTCTGCGCCAAAACGCCGCAATTGAACTGGAGGCAGCTTGCAAAGATGGGCTGCTTGAATCTGTGCTGTCCAGCAGGCAGGCCCAGCAAGCCGCGACGCAAGAAGCTTTGCGAAGCAAGGCAGCTGATGCTTTGACGATTGCGCTTCAGGATGGTTCGTTGGAAAGCGCATTGAGTTCCCGAGCTACCAAAGGCAAGGAGGAAAATCAGGGCAGCGACAGCTTGGAGGCTTTGCGCTGCAAAGTTGCGTGTCGTTTGGAGTCTGCACTTAATGATGGTTCTCTGCAAGCAGCCTTGAGAGATGGTCTCAACAGGCGGCAACAAACAAAAAAGCAGGACCTGGACAGAGTCCCCAGTAGCGAAACTAAGCTATCTCAGCCTCAGCAGTCAAGTGGAGAAGATGTGGATGAGCTCCGCAGGAAAGCTGCTAAATTGCTGGCTGCTTCATGTGCCAACAGGGCAATTGAAGCTGCGTTGTCCAGCCAAGCAGAAAAGAAACAAGAAGCCCTCAGACATGAGGTTGCGAAACGATTGGAGAATGCTTGCGAAGATGGCACTTTAGAAGCTGCCATAAGATCAGTGGCTGAGGCCAACGTCGAAGCAGTGCGAAAGAAAATTGCTTTTCGTATGGAGCAGTCAGCTTCAGATGGCTCGTTGTCAGCAGCTCTTGCGGCAACTGGATCTCGAAGCATTGCTGGAGCAACGGTGGGCTCTATGAGCGCTCAAAGTCTCGGCAACCTGGATGATTCGGATGAGCTTCGAAATAAAGTTGGCCAGCAACTTTCGGAAGCCTTCCTTGATGGGAGTCTTGAGGCTGCTCTGGAAGCAAGCACTGAAAGTGGAAATCAAGCCGACACAGCCACGGCTGCCACGGCTGCCACGGCCACAGGTGATCTGGACAATCTCAAGTCGATACTGGCGGATTCGCTGTCGACAGCATTCGTGGATGGTTCCCTGGAGGCCGCGCTTGAGGCGACCAAGGAGCCCAGAGAGAAATGCATCGAGCCAATCGAGCCGTACGACTATGAGGCCGTCTTGCTTTTGGTTGAATCAATTGAATATATATTGAATATAGTTGAATCATGTTGAATCGTTGGTCGCTGGTGTGTGAATACATGGAATACAAGTGACTGAATAACAACGTCGCAAGGAAATCCAATTCCTTTCAGAGACTCAACTGGTTTGATTGAGCCTCTTGTGTGCAAGTTCCAAGTCATACAACCCAGTTCTGATTATTGGTGGATGTCAGCATGCCGGGTGTTTGTACAGCAATCGCATCAGCATACTCATCCTGACACTCACAGCTATCAAATGCATTCACATGCCTTCATAGCTAACACATGGGCGGCTGTGAGGCAAGAGTCGCAAAGCCTGTGCGGCCGCCATCAGCTCAAGCCAGAAGCAGTGCTGTGGCCCTTCTACAGGTGCAAATCTAACTCCGATTTGACTGACATTTGGAACTTCCACACTGCATGTTCTGCATGTTCTGCATGTTCGGCATGTTTTGCGACATAGCGCCGCAGGTCATGTCTAGCTATGATCGCCAGCGCCTCAAATTCTTCGCCTGCGATTAGTCATGTGTGCAATCCTGTGCTTGGACTTGCCTTTGTCGTTGGCAAGGCCGCATTGGAAAACTCCTGGAATGCATCCAAGCGTCAGAGCAAGAAATTCTCAATCGAACGCAGCAGATGGCAATGCTTCAGGCCTGTCACTCTTCCGTACTTGAGAAGTTCAGGGGCAGCGCAGGGTTGGCGCCAGTGCAAATTCAAGTGGATCTGACCTTGGTAGCTCGTCCAGGTTCAAGTCGAAGAGGCACAAAGTGACCTCAGAAGTCCGTTCCCAAAGTGCAAATGGCAAAGCTGTTTGCGTGCTCCGAAGTTCTCCTGAACTTTGTTGGTTTCAAGGTTTGGACCAAGCTTGGGAGCGCCAACTGTTGGCGCTAGAACGTGAGCAGGTGCTAGACTGCTACACTGCTAGGTCTAGGTGTTTACAGTTTGTTTCTTTTTTGTCGAGAGGCTAGGCAGTGCCATTTTGCTTGTTGTTTCGACTTTGTGAACACTTCAGGTGCGAGATGCACAGCTGCAGGCCCTTCCAGCATCGATTTGCTTGTTGTTAATTTCTGTTGATCTCTGTTTCTGCTTGACCCTAGGCCCTCAGACCTTACTGACACAGACACGCTATTATAGTTTCCACATGTTACCAGTTACCAACCTCTTCCCCATCGAACAGCTGCTAAGGAGGAGAAGAAAAGGCTGACAGACAGGTCTGCCAGGCTGAGTTGAAGAATCTCCATGCTTTGCGATACAGTAAGGAGGGCCTCAGCATAGGAACCCTTGAATTGGACGGGTTTGTTGTGTTTGTTTGTTGTTTGTTGTTTGCCAGCTTGGAAGTGGAGAAGCTAAAGCAGAAACATGCAGCAGTTGATTTGGACGCTGCAGCCTCAGATGTGCTGAGCTTCGAGCTCCAGAGTTTCCGGAGTTTGGTTCAGCTCCTGAGGACATTGGTTACACTTCCAGATCAGAGCTAGCCTCACCACCTTCTCGTCAAGGCTGATGGGTGCTGGCCGAGCCTAGTGTTTGATTCTGGAAGCAGAGGGCATGTCATGGTGATGCTGTACTACTCCTTGAATATCCTTGAATTTCCTTGAATATTTTCAATTTTTCTTTACTCTTCAGTCTTCACTATCCTTAGGTCCTTGAGTCTGAGCCCTGCAGAACAGATTTGCAACGGGCCAGGTCCATACAGCCCTGCAACCACTCCTTGGTCATGGCGATCACAGCCTTAGTCCAGTTTGTTTCACAGGTGTCACCAGCTCCAGGAAAGTGCTGGAGCAGTTCATGCAGATGTGCTGTAAAGGCCGTGAATGTGCCAAATGGATCTAAATGGAGGAGAGATAGGGAGGGTCTTTATGGCTTGTATCTTCTGAAAAAAACTCACTGCGGCAGCACATGTCATTGCTGGGTTGCAAGACGCAACCCCGTCAAACGCAAAACTCGCCCGTTTGCGCGGGATATGCAAAAAGTAGTCCCTAGACGTCTGCGCTGAACTCGACTCAGTGTATTTCAGTTTGGAGTGTGACACACCCGAGATGAGATGGGCAATGTTCAAATCATGTTCGTCAATGTTCACATCGAACAACCTCTGTCGGGCTCGTGGAAAGGTATTCCAGGTATATGTCCTTGCAAGCAAAATGATCATGCTAGTGTATTGTTGACTGGACTGATGCCAAAATGCATACAGCAAGCGATGCATAGTAACAGTAAGAGTCTAGGACTAGGATTCTTGGTGTTGTGATTTTGGACATGAAGGGTGAACTTGTGATGTTGACCATGATCTTGAGGATCCATCAGGTGCGTAGACAAGTAGATAGTAAATCAACACAGATGGAGGTCCTCTCGGGCAACTCTGGCGCCAGAGTTTGGATAGAAAATCATCCGACCGAGGCAGGGTGAAAATTGATGAACATTGACTAGGTCCATGGTCCTTGGGTCATGGGTGCAGCCTTGACATTCCCTTCCGAGCCCTTTTCCTACCCCAGTTGGATTCCCTAATCATGGAGTCTTTTCAAATCTCGCCAGGGCTGGGCACCTGGCAGAGTTGATTCCGTTGGAACAAATGGCACGCCTACAGCTGCTTTGTGATATGTCTCATATGTGCTATGACAAGTATAATGACATGGGATCTTTTCGTGACAGTTTCTACAAGTTCTGGTCCTGAAGGAAAGTACATTGTAGTAGACGACCAGGCTGGAGACCTTGTCGATTCTGACTTTCGCTTCACTTGTGAATTATGATGAATTATGGATGCAGCGGATGCAAGACTTGTCAAGAAGAGCAAAAACGCTATTCAAGCGCTGATGTAATCCAATGTATGGGAAACAGTGTTCGAATAAGAAGGAAGGCAAAAAGGAAAGAAAGAGGGACACATGCAAGGAGATGCGATAACAGCAGGAAGGTAACCAAAGAAGGAAGAGTAAATTAGTGCAAGAGCAGCGCTGAAACGAGGAAAGACGAAAGCTTCGAAGATGAAATGAAAGACTCAACAGAGATCGGAATTTGTAAGTAAGTATCTAGAACACTTCGGGAACAGCAGCTTTTCGAGAATCAGAGCCTCATTGATGACATAAAGTTACATAAAGAAATTAACATAAAAATGTGCAAGTGATATCAAGTTAGCACGTAGATGCAAGTAGTGCGAATCTAAAAGGGCTCGAAACACATTGGCACACTAGATTTGTGTGGTGCTCTCGGGTGGCGGTGGTGCTATTAGCACTTGATATATAGCCTGAAATAGGCCAGCCAATGCCAGCCATGCTTCATCGCAACGCTTTGCTGCATGGGGTTCAAGGGTGGTGGTTTCTGAGTGTTTCCAGTTTGTTGATTTTGTTGGTGTCATCATGTCCTAGAAACTGTGCATAGTGGGATGCAAGGAATAAAAAACGAAGCTCTAAGCTCCTTTGTTTGCATCGGTCACCGTCGGTCTATGTAATGTACTGGTTTCAACTGGATCCACTCAGCACAGCCTTCAGCCCACACCAATCCAGCTGTCAGGGAGCCAAGTTCGAGGTGTCGCAGGAGGATGCGCGACCTGTGGATCCCAATTGCTTGAAAGGAGTCGATGATTTGTTTCTGGGATGTCTAATGATGTCTAATGATGTCTATGTATTTCGATGGTTTTGTATTTTCTTACTGGGTCGGGGTCGTCCGGGTCGTACTGCGATTCCGCGGCATCCTCAAGTTCTTCCAGACATTTTAGTCTCAGGCTTTCACTGGGCGACTTCAATGAGGGAGCGCTCTTGCACAATGTACGCTCCAGATACTTCAACGATAACATCTACACAGGAATCGGCAGCAGCTTGGTCACGGATAGATATATTATAGATAGTATAGCATAATATAGTATAGTATAGCATAGTATAGTATAATAGTATATTTTATTATCATATTGTGTATTAAAATAAGTCGTTTGTTTGAGGCAACTTGTCACTTGATCAAGAAAGGCGGGTCAGGATGGGGTTTTACCATGTCTTACCGCCTGAGGCCCGATTCTGATTTCCGACTCTTGGTGCATTTTGGGTGCTACGAACCGACCCGTTCTCTCTTGCTTTCAGAACATGCGAAATTACAAAGCATGTCAAAGCACCATCTCAGGTGAATCCATTCCAAAACCTTGCTGGCCTTTATTCAGAAGCGAAGCAAAAGTTTTACCGAGAGCAGTCTGCAGCAGCAGGACTGGTGGTGAAGATATGTCAAGATGTTAAAGACTAAACGCACAATTCCTTACGTCGGTGGTGCGCGCAGACAAACCAGGTGCTTGAACAAGAGCAAGTCCCCCTCCGCCACCACCCATGGGTTTGCCAGGCAGTGGCGAGGAAGCAAATCTTCCTCCTCATTTGTTCTCGGTGGCTGCTGCTTCATATGCAGCCATGCTGAATGACGCTCGAAATCAGTCGCTTGGTTGACTCAGACCACGGTCACGGCATGTTGAGATGACAGGCACGTGGCGTCCAACTAAGCAGTGCCAGTGAGCCTTAGGTCCATCATCATTTCTGGTGAGAGTGGGGCTGGAAAGACGGAGGCTACGAAGAAGATCCTCATGCAACTTTGCGGAGTTTTTGTGTCGCCTTTCAGCTCCAATAACCTGGTGGCAAAAAAACCCAATCATGAATTCACAACTCGGGTTGCTCAGGTACTTCGCAAACCTCCAACGGGTTTCAGGACTGTTTGCTTCGTTTGCATCATCCGTGCCTTTTGGATGTTCAAAAGCGCATTGCCCCATTTTGTTCAATGAAGATGCAGGCAATGAGACGGAGAAAACCAGCATTGAAGAGCAGGTCCTCAAGTCCAATCCGATCCTGGAGGCTTTTGGCAATGTGAAAGCCTAAGATATTAATTATTCGCATGGCCGCATGGCCCTTGCCATTCTTTGACCGTTCAAAGATTGGCTACTCGCTGTTAGTGCAGATGAGGCCAAAACGATACGCAACGACAATTCTTCTCGCTTCGGCAAGTTCATAGACATAGAGTACCTTGGTCCCATTTTTCATCAGAAAGTAAAGGGATTATAGGGATTGTGTCATTATGTGCCATATTGATCCATATTGCCCCACATTTCTTCAAACCGGCTTACTGATGCCATGGCTCATTTCTAAACGAGGTTTGATCCCTCAGGGAAGCTGACGAGCGCTCGGATCTCCAACTACTTACTGGAGAAGAGCCGGATCGTACTTTGGCTCATTAGATCGAAGCAACATCGGCACAGTGATACACGATCGATGAGTTCGATGAGTTGAGGTGAAACAACAGCCAGATGAAAGAGGATACCATGCGGTGGCCTAAGTACTTGCAGACTGCTTAAAACGTGATATTTTGATAATTTTTGATATTATATTTATTTATATTTGATACAGTTCGTTGCATGGAAGATCCAGTGACTGAAATCCCAAGGTCTTCTACCAGATTTGCGCTGGTGCTTCGATGCTCCCCGAACTTGGACCTTCCCTTGGGCTTCAGTCTGCATCAGAACATGCGTATTCTTCAGCAACGTGGCTGCAAGAGCTAGCTTTCGACCCAGAGTATCTACACGAATCCAGGAGATGAATGGAGATGATATATATACATATATATATATATGTTCTTCACAATTTTTGAATTGAAATGGCACTCGATTTGGCACTTGATTTGGTACCATATTCAGAGGTCATGTTCTGCGTATGCTGCATAATCTGCATACTTTAGGTTTGCACTCACATCCCCGGAGTTGATGATGCTGAAATGCTTCAGGACCCAGACAGCTGATCGAATCCGGTGGTCATTTTTTCTTCCAAGGTCGAAAACGGATTAAAGTTTTATAAAACATATTAAAACATTTTAAAACTGCCACATTTTTTCAATCGGTTCAACAATGACATCGGCTGCAGGAAGCTTTGGAATGCATGGACGGCCTTGGCTTCAGTTCAGATGAGAAGCGTTCGGTTTTTCAGCTAGTTGCTGCTGTCCCTCGGCCAGAACGGTGTCATAAAGATGGATCAAAGCCGCTGCAAATATTCAACTTGTAGAAGATATCTGCAAGGATTCAGGGATCAAGTATGATCAAGTCAAGTTAAAAGCACTGTACAACGAGGAGGGATGACACTATACACTCGTGGGCTTTGTACTAGCACGTGTTAGCGGAAAAAAAAGATGATTGCTCACACTCGCTCGCAGGTGCTTTTGCTTGGAGACATGCACTTCCAGGATGGAGCTGAAATCGGCGAATGCATTTCCGACTGTGTTGCATGTGCATTAGGTGCATCATGTGCACGTTGCCATGAATGAGCCATAAACCAGCCATGACCTTGCCGGACTTGCATAATGAACGCTTGGCCATGCTTGGCCAAACCATTTGTTTCTGTTTCTCGATTTCATCGCCTCAGGAGGGAAACGATGGCAGCCTCATAGGCGATGCAGCCCTAGCAGAGAAGATTTGCGAACTCCTGCAGGTTTCCAGGGATGACTTCACAAGGACATTTCAGTACTTCGGCGCATCGGTTTCATTTTATATTATATCATATGTTATTGCACATTTTTTCACTGAAGTGAGCAAACGAAATTCATTCCACCGCTCCACAGCTGTGAGCGTCCATTTTATTGTCAAGGTACACGACCTTGGAAGATCCTTTCAACAAGCAGATCATCAACATGCAGCAGGCGACTGAACAAAATGAACGTGACATGGAATAGAGTCGATCAGCTGCAGGATCCTGCAAGCTCCTCAAACACTCGGCACTCAATGGCCAAGCATTTGCTTCCCAGCAGCGTTAAGTTTGTGAAGATTCTACCTGTCGATGGGAGCCGTGCAGTTTTTCTTTTTTCTTTGTTGTTCGCAAGTCAGCATCCAGATTGAGGTATTCTCGACTATTTGATTGGCTTGTGTGGCGCATCAACCAGAGCACAGCTGGCAATGTCATAGGCAGCAAGAAGGACCCGAAGATAACCGAACGATGATGCCACATGTTGATACGTGTTGCCGTGTCATACCATACCATTGTATCGTATTGTCTCCATTTGCATGGCGTCAGTCATGTGATTTTCAGCATCTTTCGTTTTATTTCACCACACTTAGCAATGCTACTTTCTGGAAGGACGCCATGAAGAAGATTGGAATATTGGACATTTATGGGTTTGAGGTGTTTGACTGGAACTCTTTTGAGCTACCTGACCCAGATCTAGCCCATGCATGCTCATATGAACTCGAGTTTGGAGATACTTGGATGATTTGAGTAGGGCGCCAGGATGTTTTCATATGTGAATAAGGCAGCTTTGCATCAACTTTGCGAACGAGAAGCTGCAACAGCACTTCAATTCTCACATGACACTCAGCTTGCAGTTCCAGCTCGCTTCCCTTGAAAGCCATTATGATCATTATGTAGTTCCAACTTGAGTTAACTTCAAGCCTATCGGTCTTGGATGATGTCGCTCAGTGAACATGTCACATGTTTGATAAATGACACTTGCCCATCTTGCCTATCTTGCCTACTGCGTCTGTGATTGAGGTTCACCATGGAACAGCGCCTGTACACAGAGGAGGGCATATCCTGGAGTCATATCGAGTGGAATCTTGTCATCAGAACGTGGAGGTAATGCTTGGGCTGATGTCCTCTGAAGCCTTCACGTGATTTAAACCGCTGCCGTAGTTTCTGTGCTAAGCTGCCAAGGCAAGACAACCGAGAGATCATTGACAGCTTGGAAAAGAAGCCGTAGCGACCTCAGAGAACGCAGCATTTGCAGATCATTTGCAGCTTCTTTTCCAAGCTTGCTACAGATTGCTACACTCAATTTGTGCCATCGGCCAAGCTTTTGCCAGGTTTGGGCTCTTCAACATCCTCGACTCGGAGTGCAGCATGCCAAAGGCTACAGACGACACCTGCTTGAGCTGCTTGTCACAGCTTGTCTTATCGGCTTCAGATCTTACAGACATCATCAGACATCCCGTCATCTTCCCATCTTCACTTCCCAAGTGCTGAGCCAGCTCAGCCTTTCGCTGACAATTGAGGCAAGATCCACAGCACATTCAAGTCATCCAAAGTGGTCACGAGCCCAACGCACAAATGAGTCACCAAATGAGAGAATGTCCTTGCAAACCATCAGAGAATTCACACAGGTACATAGCTCAAGTAGTCTCACTTTTTGAGATGCGCTGGCACGTGAGGTCTACAAGACCTCTCGCTTTAAGTCGACAAATTTTGCCGTGGCGCACTATGCGGGGGAGGTGGTGTATGATGCTGGAGCCTCAACGATGAGTTGCTGTTCCAAGATGGCCCGAAGCAGTCAATTGTGAATTCATATTCCAATGACTAAGGTTCTTTCATTTCTTGAGAGCCTTGGACCTGGCAAGATGTGAGCTGAGTGTCAATTTGTGAAAAGCCGTTGTTGCTATCGGCGGTGGTTGTTCTAGTGATGGTGGTGGAGGGGGTTATAGCAGTGTTGATCGTCCTGGCTTCATGGCATCCGAGGAAGAATACCGACAAGTTGCATGCGGAACCTTGGCAGAAGACAGTGGCACCTATGCAGGGAAATGGTCAATTCTTTATGTAGCCCTTTCAGTTGATCGCTGCAAGGACATTATCAATCTATTGAAATCATCCTCAATGCCTATTGCCCGCACGTTACCTGGCTGCAAATGAGGATTAATACAGTACACGATAGTACATTTCTATGCATTTCTATCATTTTTCCTGTCTACATGTGCACGCTTGTCCTCCATGGTTCAGGCTCTTCTCAGATCCTCGCTTTGCACCAGACACACAGGCGGCAAAGTGGACCACTGATCGCCACTGCCACTGAGCGTCCAGTGTGGCTGCCACCCAGAGTCCATACTCAGCGGCAGGCGCAAGCTCAAGGGAGATCAGGAGGATCGCCACCACCCAGGCGCGGTGCAACAGATTCGAGCCAGCGCGCCAAGTCAGAAACTTAGAGGCCCAAAGCAGAAATAGAATGAACATGAATGACAATTCAATGAAATGAATGACAATTTAACATTTGAGCCACATCAAAATATACAGAGAAGAGTGACAAGGATGAGGAGATATGAAGAGGATCCACAAGGACATAAATGGACCAGGACCGTCACAAGAAGGGTAGACTATACCATAGTGCTAGGCTGCTAGACAAAGCGCACAGAGCTGACAGCATGTGGAGACAGCAGCCCCTTGGCCAAGGCAGAACATCACAGTCAGCATGATGTTCCGGCAGCAGCTGGATCGGCTTGTGGAAGACCTGAATCGTAGCTTTCTCAGAGCGAATGAAACACCAACGTAAATCAGTCAATGATCCAAATTTAAATAATTTGATCACTTTCTCCAAGCATGGTCAAACAATTCACCAATTTTTTGAGGAGGCTGTGGCTATCTGATGCCCGTAGAAATGGACTGCGAGGCACGAATCCGCGCTACATTCGCTGCATAAAGCCCAACGGCAAAAAGCAGGCTGGGTAGTCAGGTTGTGGTTGAATGGCTATGTTATACAGTTATACAATGTTATACAGGCTATACAAGTCAACCTCAGTCTTTGTTTTTGTTCCTGTTCATTCCTTCAATGCTCCTGTCCTCAGTGTTTATCGTGATACTTGCATCAAGGATCATGACATGGATTCTCTGGATGTTCAGCGACAGCTGCGGTGCGCGGGCATGCTAGAGTCAATCCGGATCAGGAGAGTAGCTTGGCATTGAACTTGGCATTATGTGTGAGGTGACTGAGGGAGACACATGTTTTTTCCCATCTGCACGCCTGATTACTGATTTGCTCGTTGTAACCTCCCCGAATCATCCCGAATCTAGACTAGAATCATCTGGAAAGGACCGTCGTGAGTCATGATCCTAGCATCGATAAATCATCCTAGCATAGATGGATTAATATTCCAGCGCTATCAGATGTGAGGCAGGCTACCCTGTGCGACGACCGTTCAAGGAGTTCTTCAACAGGCACTTGAGCTGCAACTGAAGAGGATGAGTCCTGGACGGAAATGGCACCAATTGAATGATTTCCATTGCAGGTTTCGTATCCTCTGCCCGCATGTGTCAACTGGGCGAAGTGCGGATCCAGACTACAAAGAACTCAGCAAACGAGTTCTCACTGACGTTGAAGACCCTCAGCTCCATAGAACATAAGACACAGTTGAGAGAGTTAAAAGTTTAAAGGCATGGTTGTTTCATGTTGTTTCGGTTTGTAATATAGTAGGTTTGGCACTCCTCAAGTACTGTGAGACTTACTCCTAGGGCATTGGGATGTGCGAAGGGGAACGAGATAACACAGTAGTCACACATGCTGAGCATGTGCACATTCTTGCATGGGACGCCACTATGGCTCAAGACCCACTGCGAGGCCAAAATAACGCGCTCCGCTGCTGCAT
>Ga0126342_10007208_pt1 | contig 19823 bp, 15 predicted proteins | sample Cyp1metagenome_FD_92528 | JGI IMG/M metagenome (GOLD analysis project Ga0126342, IMG submission 92528) | Coral microbial communities from Lord Howe Island, Old Settlement Bay, Australia - Cyphastrea 1 metagenome | ecosystem: Host-associated > Invertebrates > Cnidaria > Coral ... | reverse complement strand
GTAGAGTGTAGAGTGTAAAGTGTAGAGTGTAAAGTGTAGAGTGTGGAGTGTGGAGTGTAAAGTGTGGAGTGAGGAGTGTAAAGTGTAAAGTGTAAAGTGTGGAGTGTAAAATGTAAAGTGTGGAGTGTAGAGTGCAAAGTGTAGAGTGTAAAGTGTGGAGTGTGGAGTGTAAAGGGTGGAGTGTAAAGTGTCGAGTGAGGAGTGTAGAGTGCAAAGTGTAAAGTGTGGAATGTAAAGTGCGGAGTGTGGAGTGAGGAGTCTAAAGTGTAAATTGTGGAGTGTAAAGTGTAGAGTGTAGAGTGTGAAGTGTAGAGTGTAAAGTGTAGATTGTGGAGTGTAGATTTGTGGAGTGTGGAGTGTAAAGTGTGGAGTGTGCAGTGTGGAGAGAGGGGTGTAAAGTGCAGAGTGTGGAGTGTAAAGTGTAGAATGTGGAGCTTCCCCCATAAACACGGCGAGGCCACAGGAAAACCGGAGGCTCGAGACGAGACACGTGGGCGCAGAAAAACGAGCATTTCGTGCGAGACTGCCTCCAATTTTGACATTTTCGACACGTTGTCAAACAAGTTGGAATGTCACAAAGTGCCACGCCTGCCACGCAAAACGACATGACAACCTGCTTGGAAGCCTTCGAAAAGGAGAGGTTTTGCAGCTTCCATAGACACGGCGAAGCCGCCAGAAAACCAGAGACTCGACACGAGACACGTGGGAGCAGCAAAACGAGCATTTCGTGCGAGACTTCCTCCAATTTTGACACTTTGTAGCCTCAAAATCAACGTTTTCCTACGAGTTTTCTTAGGAACCTCTAAATTTGCTACCTCAAAATCGATGTTTCGTGCGAGGCTTCCGTCAATTCTCAACACTCAACACATCTCACAAAATGCCACACCTGCCACGGAATCTGCACCTTGTCGCCACTTGACGCAGCCCTGCCAATGCGATTTGCTGCGCCTGCCACGCAAAATGACGATGGCCACGTCCAAAGTGCAGCGCCTGCCACGAAAACTGCAACGCATCTTCGGAAAACATCGCAAAAGTATTGCGCCTGCCACACAAAACGACTTTCGACACGTTGCGAAACACATCCGAATGTCACGAAGTGCCATGCCTGCCACGCAAAACGAAGCAACGAGACGTTTGAAACCTCCAAAAAGCACCTCTTCTGCAGAAGGCACGGCCATATAGCAATCGCGCGGACGGTTGCGAACGGTTGCGGACGGTTGCGAACGGTTGCGAACGTAAAAGCAACGTCGAGCGAACACACCCTCAGCCCCCAGACCCCCAGAGTAAAACGGGAACCCTTGCTACGCATTCGGGAAAAATTGAAGATCCTTGTAAACATGTCGTGTCACCTGGAATAATGGCACTTGCCACAAAGCTTCACGTAAAGCTATGAACCAAAATGATGCATACATAATCATGAATTACAACTGTAACACTGCAGGCATGTAACAACGTTACATTCTTCATGGTTCTTGCATATAAAATTCTATCATGTCCCATGAGGGTAATCTTAACTAGCAAGCATGGTGAATTAACCAGAACAAACTTGTGATTTAACAAGGACACATGGTATTTGATAACCAAACATGGTGATTTTTAGAGGAATGGTTTTAACTACATTTAACCACTAACAAATAGTTAATCTTACAGGGCAACAGCTGGTTTTAACCAGCAAAACATGGATGGTGGTTTCAAATCCGATTAAAACACCTTAAAGTCTCATTATCACATTCCAATGTTTTTCTTGGCTAAACCGCCATTTTATCCCATACTATCCCAGTAAAACCATAGTGGTGGATAAAACCATGATAAATCTATGAATTCCAAAAGATGATTAGACACTAACCATTTAGCTCTATGATTCTCCCAGCTATAATCCTTCATCATTCGGGGATTTATAAACATGATTAAACCACAGACATGTTCGAGAATCCATTAAATATCTAGTAAATCCGCATTTATAGATGGGTCTTCTCAAAAAACATCATAAGATGGTGTATGTTTACATGGTTTCCACTACCAACTTCGCATTCAACATGGATGAACCATGATAATTTAGGTGATTAAACATGATGATATAAACTTCCATTTCCCATACTATCCCATTAAAACCACCATTCCAAATGCTGGCTTAAATTAAACCGCAAACATCTTCTAGAATCCACTATAAATAAATGAATAAATAAATAAATAAATATATATATACATACAATATATATATATATACAATATATATATATATGTATATACAATATATATATACACAATAAATAAATAAATAAATAAAAATAAATAAATAAATAAATAAATATATATATATATGGAAGTTTCCAGAAATAGGTGTACCCGAAATCATCTAATTTTAATAGGGTTTTTCATTATAAACCATCTATTGTGGGGTACCCCCGTTTATGGAAACCTCCATATATATCTCCAATATATCCCCATTAATTAAACATGATTAAACCCTCCAAATTCTACCGAACCCATTCCATCCACCCACCATTGCCTCATGCGCCTCCGCCGCCCGCAGCACGTATTGGAAGGCGCTGTGCCCCTGGGAGGCGCCCGCGATGCTTGGCGCGTCGCGGAAGGCGGTGCGCCGGAGGCCTTGGGGAGCGAAAAGGGGGTCGGAAACGCAACGGAAAATGGATGGGTTTTAACCAGGTAAAACTGGGGAGTTACATGATTTTAGTGATAAAACAGGGGATTTACACATGATTTCAGTGAGGAAACTTGCGATTTTATGAGAGAACTGAAGAGTTGATCAGCTTTCAGGCATGATATTTGACAATGGGCGGAGTAAAAACCAATTCTATCAATGGGATCTTCTTTAAACAATCTTAAGTAAAGGGCGGCCCAACGTGCAAACCTGCAGGTTTCCCACGAAATCCGTCATTCTTTCAACAACATTGGGTACTGGCAAGGGAGGGCGGGGATGGGATTATCATTTTGCCAAATACATTGTGATTGTTTTAGGGGACGATTCGATTTTACAATATTTGATCATGCCAATATCACTAGATCCATGATGATCCATGACATCCCCTTAAAAGATCCCAGTGATTGTTGTCCCGCTCCAATTACTGCAGTTTACTAAATCCCCACAATAGTAACTGTTATGAGTTCTTAAAATATCCGCGTGATATCCCCATGATGTGATGTATTCATATTTAATCAGGTTGAACAGTTACTATCATGCTAGATGTCATTTTTAACCGTCTTCAAATATCCCAACTTTATGTTCCCATTCCTCAGCCCCAGCGGCTCTTGTCCATCAAGAGGACGCTGACCGGCACCCAGTGCTCAGTGTCGATGAAATAATACAACAAATCTTGTCGTCCTGGCATTTTTTCGTGCATGGGGCATTTAGCCAAAGATTTTATGGGATATTCATGGAATATTAGTGGGACTATTATATCTATTATATATATAAATATATATTTATGGTGGTTGATCAAAATTCCTTTATCCGGGAACGGCCATTCTTCGCGAACCCTAATCATCTTTCGCGAATCTTTCGCGAACTCCATGTTTATCTTTCGCGGAACCCATGTTGAGCAACAACTCCTCTTATGAAGATTCGTTCAGCACCTGACAACTCACACCAAATTATCACGGATAGCTTCTTCATAGCCTTGTAAACATGCAGCTAGCATCATGGAATCCCCTTCTCAGGACAGGTTGTTGTTGATTAGGCGGTTTTTTTTTTGCAAGGCTTACTGGGCCATTCCCTTCAAAATGCACTTTGACTTTCGCCCAGTCCTTCGCAGAACTTTCGCGAAAATACCCCTATTATCCGCAGACCCCATCCATCAGCAGGGGGCGCACCAGAGGAACCGCAAACACCAGGGGCCTTGGTGTTTGGCTCTCGCAAAACCTCACTTTTGGAAGCTTGGCTGCTGGGTTTGGAGCTTGTTTCTTGAGACTTCAGAAAGTAACGCTAGGCAGTACGAGCGGCAGGTGCAAGGATGTGCTTCAAGACCATGGTATTTGGCTGTGGCGAAGCCTCACCTTCGGAAGCTTGGCTGCTACCTATGAAAGGAAAAGTAAATGTGCGGTACCATTCTCCTGCCGGACCCCGGGCCCCTGGGCGGCAGGAGGTGGTAGCCCTGAACAAGCTGTAATGTATACCATGATAATGATTCATAATATCCAACTTTCGCGAAGCTTTCACGAATAAACAAATCATTCGCGAGGGTTTCCAAGATACCACGCACGGCTTTCGCAATTAAAACTCCTTACAAGGACTTTTACATCAAGCACCATAATATATATATATGTACACATTGGAATATTATGTTTTTTTTTTTAAATCACCATGAAGAAGAAGAAAGTGGGATCCTAACGAGCCCCAAACATGGTGGATTTTAGTCTCGATTGATGACTTTGAATGCCACAACACTGGGGATTCATCATAAAAAGACCATGGATTTTGACGATGTGTTGGGACTAAATGATTCCATTTTGCTGCTGCCACGAATGACTTGACCCTCCACCACACCGAACAAGTGTCATAAACATAATCAATCTGAGTCATAAAGTGGAGTTACAACTATATTTGAAAACTAGTCAATGGCCAGTAAGGATCATGAGCCTCAGATGAGTGGCCCGTCGCCGGAGACTCACCCACATCTTCGTCAGACACCACAAAAGAGGGCTCCCAACCTTCAATGGCGGTGGCGAACGCCTTGGTGTCCCAACGACGAATGATCTCAGCAACCCCTTGGGTCGCATAGTAGGCATATGCCTCAGTAACCAACTGGGTGGGCTACTCACCCAACGAGCTCCGAGTTTTGTTCGTCAGAAGACCATTGAACAGGGAATTCCGCTGTGCCTCAACAGTGATACGCCTATCTGATCGCGCGTCATGATAGCCCCCAGCGCGTCAATGGGCAACAGCTCAGAGCCACAATACCCGACATTGCCAGCACGAAGGTCCGTGTAGCCAACCTCACATCCAATGTGAACCGGTCGATGAGAGAGCGCTTCAAAAGAGCCAAATCATGCCTTGGATCGGGGGCATATTTAAAACGCGGCACCTTGACTGCTGGCACTGTCAAGACAGTGCCCCCCACAAACTCAATGGTCAGGTCGAGCGAAACAACGGGCTTGTGCGCAAACAACCAAGGGTGCTTTCGACTAGCCTGGATGTAATTGTCGCGCTCACTCCGGAGGGCAGAGAGCTCTTTGGGTGGGGGATGTGAGGTCAAGTCTCGCGGGAAATGGGATAATCCCAAATAATGATTTGATGAATCCTTTTATCTCGACTAGACGAGTAAGGCCTGGCCTCAGTTTGCAAATTATGGAAGGAGGGTTCCAAAATAGTCATAATTGACCCATTGTAAATGGTCCCCCCCGACATATTAGTTGGGGCTTTGGCTATCCTGGGTCGTATTACAACCACCAAAAGTTTGGATAGAATCCCTGTAACAGGGTTGCTCCCAACACCTCAAATACAAGGGGTGTGAAAAATTGGCGAAATCCAGAGATATCATATATGACAACATCAACATGTCTCCACTCTTGTGGCCACTTTTACCTACACATACCTGCGCTGTATTGGATTAATCCTGTGAACGATGTTGGTTGTTATAAATCTCAGCATATCCCTACGATATTCCCAACAAATCATGATCATGGCCAGTTAATTCCCATTAGTTCCCCATTGATATTCTCATCATGGGTGAGATATCATAGACATAAGGTATATCAATGGGTATGTCGATCTATATCGTCAGTATGTTACCATTGAATCACCATACTGGTAAACTGCAAGTTAACATAATTACGTGAAAAAGACACCGTTGTTGATAAGTAAATCAACTACAAATGGCCATGTCCAATAGCTATGTTACATTACTGATGTGGGACAAAAATTATAAACCACCCATGACTGGGAATGATAAGTTTATACCACGTATTTGCACATGGTGGGGGTTGGTTTATGATCTGAGGGTTTCAACCGAAAAATATGAGTTCGTCAGATTGGATCATCATCCCAACTATTGGGGAAAATAAAATTCACGTTCCAAACCACCAACCAGTATCCATAGTATATCCCATGATATTTCCATGCTATTTCTGATTGGTTCTGTTGGTTTGACCCACAGAGGCTGGAGTCCCCACTGGAAACTGCACCTTCGATGTTGCCGAGGCGATCGGCCAGTTTCCTCGACATGTATTGCAGCCTCGCAGGCCGCGAAGCGACGGTGGGAAGTGGAACGGAACGAACGCCACTGAAATCATCTAAATGGCCATGAAATGCACTGTATTCAGCATATAGATCCAAAATTTGGCGATTTTCATTAGTTGGATGGAACCAGAATTAAACACTGCGAAACGAATAGAACACAATAGAACTGTGCCCTCAAGACCGCATGTCAGACCATTTTGGGATGATTCCCTGGACTATGAGGTTGCTGTGAAGTCACCACAATTTGCATTTGGACGAGTCCATGAGTCCGTGACACTTCACATGTTTTCCCGTTTCCATGGCCTTGAATTTTGATCCATATGTCCATATCTGCCATGGTCAAGTTACTTGGATTATATACGTACCTATATGGGGGGTTCCTAAAGTAGGGCCACCCCACATCATCCCAAATGATACCATTTTCATCTTGAAATCCAGGGTTTTGGGGTACCACCATTTGAGGAAACTCAACAAAAATTGGGGGATGGTCTTCAATCTACTTTCATGAAGGATTTATTATGTATATATCTGGGTAAATGAAAATAATTCACTAACCTGAATTAAGGCCATTTGGGGATGATTCCCCTTACTAACCATGATTTCCAGTGAGGGAGAACAGTGAGGTCGTTATAATTTACCCATATATATATATATAACTGGTTGGTGGTTTTAACCATCCAGAAAAATATGAAAGTTAGTTTTGATGATTATTCCTATATATATATATATTCATATTAATTAAAGGATTACCCAATTTGTAAGGATTACCACAATCGGATGACCAGTGATGACTGATGCCTAATCTCAGGACACATCGAGAAATTGCGTTGACCCTCTGGTAAACGTGGCAATCGACAATTCATCATTGATGAACTTTCCCGTTGAAGCCTCTACTTATATGAGTGTCCATTGCTATGTTTGATGACTTTGATGATCAAAATTGACCACCGAGTTGGTTCGTAAAACGTTGCACTCCTTAAAGCTACCATAGAAGCCTCAAGGAATGGCTTTGGAATCTATTCTCCCGATGGAATCTGCAAATTTGGAGGTTCATCTTGGTTTTTAGGATGGTTTACCTATTTTTTTGTTGGCCACAATGTCAACATTTGCTGCAAAATTTTGCACATCGGACTTTAAACCGGATGGAGTTAAAGTATTTATATAAACCATGGGTTAGGGCTGGGGCAACCTTTAAATAGTTGGGTCACCAACCAACCATGATTTATCACTAATATCAAACATCCTCATATTTTTCATAATTGGTTGACCCCTCATTGAATCACCAAAAAACCTTATCAACCAATAGGGGTCCAGTAGTTGCTGCTCATTTTTCCTGTGTAACAATGTGGTGCCCCGGGCCCGTTCTGTTTGTTGGTTTATAAACCATGGTAACTACAGTTGTATATGTTATTATTACGGCCATACAACTGTAGCTACTATGGTTTATAAACTAACAATTTCCATAACCATCAGAACTAGTTATATGTAACCCACATTTCCATAAACATCAGAAACTTTACAATGTGGGGCCCCATAGTTATATGTTGATTTAACTATAGTTACTTCAACCCACCTAACTATTTGTAACATGTTATAGCTACCATAAAACCTACCCTCTGGTAATTCATTTAACATAGCTATTGAAAATTGCACATTTATATATCGTTGATTTACCGATCAAAAACAGTGATTTTCCATCGCTAACTCAGTCACCACCTCGTGGAGCAAGAAAATTCCCCCACCTTTCTTCTGGCGTCTGGTCCGCGCGCGCGGGGCGCTCGGGGCGCTCGGGCCGCTCATCGTTGTCGGCCATGGCGGCGGATGTGGATGTTGGGGTATAGTTTCAGCCCATCAACTATAGACTATATCCACCATCCAGAAATGTAATCGTTTACCTACTTAGGTCTGGATCAAAATTGGTCAACTTGGATGGTTGCCTTCAAAATGGACCACCTCTGTGGTCCCGTTTTTGGTCAACTAGTGACGCAAACAAACCTTTTTTTAGAACAATTGTTGACAGTTTGGAGTAACTTCTCGGAAAGATGGCCGATCCAGTCATGATTGGCGTTTGTGGGTGTTCTAGCAAAGAAATCTGCAGAAAAAAACACAACTGGACCATGTTTGACCTGCCCAAATACGGAGATTTAATCAAAACATATATCAACACATATCAAAATGTTTCAACACATGTGTCAAAAACGCATATTTGTACGATTGTAAGGCGATGAACATCTATTTCCCATCATTTCCCCATCATTTCCCAGCTATTTTGATAGGTCTGCGGTAGCCAAAGGCTCAGCGGAGCGGTCGGATAACCCATTTTTGGGAAACCGAAAGATGCTGGCCACAGAGGGTTTCCATAAATGGGGATACCTCAATAGCTGGATTCATACCATGGTATATCCCATTTTCTGACGCACCTAGCTACATTGGTTGACCGGGATAATGCCACGGGGGGCATTATTTCTCTTAACTACCAATCAGTCATGCTGCTACACTGCCCACTAAAGGGGCTCACTTGAAACCTTTATCTTTTGAGTACCCGATCTATGACTAACTCTCTGAAACAAAACGGTACGTGTCATATTGGACGTGGGGATGAAACATGGATACCCCAAATTATGACAGGTAGATTTGGAACAATTTCTGGTCACGTCTTCAAAACAGGATGGGGCCCCGTTGGATAGCGTTCAGTTGCCTAAAAAAAGTGGTTGATTGAATTCTATGGTGTATGGTAGATATAACGAACTAGTTAATGGTGGTTATTTCATGGTTTATAAACCATTAACTATAGCTATATCTACTATAAACCTTTAAAAACCATTAACTATAGTTATACCTGCAGGATGGTTATTTCATGGTTCAGAAACCAACTAATTCACATCACGTTTGGGGGCCCCATCCTGTCGGAATCCGATCCAATAAACTCACCCATTCTCATCGTCTATTTTGTATCGAAACAACGAATTTCCTGGGTCACCATCGTTTTTGGATCTAGTGTTCATAATGTGGTGTACGAACAGGAATCTAGTTTTGGCAAATTTATACATTTGAATATCTTTTAGTTAGGAACCAAAATCATATGCGATACTTAAATCAAAATCATAGTCGCACTCGATACTAACCATAATTCCTTCCTCCATGGACAATGAGTTTTAACATGATCATGTTGAGGGATGCTTACTTCAATAGGGGAAAAACCGAAATGTATCCCTAGCAAGTCTCTATCGTTTGATTGGTGGTTTCATCTTGGATACCTGAACTAAATAAATGCTGGATGGAATGATTGACCCCACTTGCCGCTATTTGGGTGCCATCGTCGTGATGGCAGTTCAACTGTGCCGTGTACAACACCCCATTCTGGACAACTGTTTTCAAATTATACGGGTTTGTCTAAAATAAAATCTAGTCTCAATCACAATTTCAAAAAAACATTGCAATTTTCTGGGCATACAGCATTTATCTTCAAACACCCATATCCCTAATTGTTGGTTACAACATGTTATAACATCTCATGAGATCTCATTCATATTCGTATTATTCATCCCAAATTGTCGGTTGTATCCCCAGCAATTTCCAATTTTTTCTATCCCAGGTCATTTTTACCCTGGATCAGCAGTTAGGCCCTTGCGTCCGCTTGGGCTTCCCCGTGCAGGTCCTTGAAGCGCCGCTCCAGCACGGCGTTATGCCTGGGCCCAAGCCATGGCTAATCATCGATGCTGGATGCTGCGCCAAAAAAAAACCGGTATAACCCGGTATAGTTTTCCATCCACTAACCGTAAGCTTGGCCCAAAAGCTTGAGTGGCTCTTTGGTTGAAAGCAACCGCCGATTTGGGCACCGTCAAAGTATGTGGTTTTCGTTACAGCTGGGTCAACGTATGCAAAATACCCGCGACGACATTGAATGTGGCGCATTGTCCTTTTGGGTTTCTTAAAGCTACCATTGTGTGTTGAAGTTGAACTTGTATGGGAAGGTCGGGGTTGTTGTGGGGGGGAGGTTGCGACAAAGGTTCATGCATTGGACGCATAGTGTTGTTTGTGTGTGAGCTGCAGCGACATGCAAATGAGTGAACATTGAAAGACACAAGGCGTCTTCTGTTTAGTTGGATGTCAGGTCGCATATCATTAGCAAAGCGGGTTTCAGGTCATGTTGGCTCATCCCCACATTAGCGATACTTGTCTTGCTGGGTGCAGGGCTCAAGGTTGAAGATCACCTCACCATGATCACAATGTGATACAGCAAGGAGTTGTGGAATCGTAGGCGCCATATCAGAAGCCATCCCCATGGTGATCATACTGCGCAGCTCTATCTACTGCCGCCCTTTAATCTAACCAAATGTCAACAGGAAAGTCAGGGGCACTAGGTCTAGGCCAAAAGACATCCAAAAGACTTGAGCAGTAATCCCTCCAAATAGTGCAACTGTATCTATAATTCCCCACCTCGCGTCGGTGACTCAGCCACTAGACTTGGCGGCTAGTAGTTATTCCTATTATGGTTTATTATAATCCCCACTAAACCAGATATAGTACGTATCAACTATGGTATTTTTAACGGCTCATCTGTCAAAACAACTTTGACATAAAATCTGTCAGAGCTATTTCAGAATAAGAGTTTGAATATCTGTGAGAACATATGTCGCATGACATGTGCCACAGCAAGTGTCAACAAGTGTGACAGGATGTTTGAATGAATGTATGCATGCATGCATGCATGCAACATACTAGGCTATATACATGTCAGAGTAGGTGTTTAGGAAACATGTCAAAACACATATCCGAATATGTATATATCAATAATTCCGAATATCGGTCAGAATGTGTGTCAGACTATTTGTCGGGGTGCAGGTCAGAATGTATGTCAGGATACTTACAGTACGTGCCATGGACAAAACCTGGTATATGGTTTTCGGTCATCCCACCATCATTAGGGAATCGTTAAAGTGGGTATGTGACTTCCTATTAATTCATGACTGTCCCCTTTTCGTGTCGGTACACTTTACAGTATACAATCCCAAATTTTGACGGCATGCGGTGTACCCCATCTTGAGACACACCTGAGGAACAGCATCAAATTGATGGTCTTTCAGTCTTCCATTCGTCTCCAAACAGAGAAACACATGCTTAGTAGATATGTTCAAGCTAGTGTTCACCCAAGTAGATATGGTTAGCTCACCATGGTTAGCTCATACCAAGGGTGACTTGTTACTTCAGAGTCATCCCATCGTAAATGGTGAACATAAGCCATATACAGTCCATATTAATCCATATTAACTGGTGGTACTGTGAATGGAAGAAATCCTGCATCACCTTGGATGGTTAACCCTATGAATAATAGGATAAACATGGATAAACCATCTACCAACTGGTGCAGGATTTCGCTGGCCCATCCACCGTAGTTCCAAGTAGTCAAAATCAGGTTCCTAGGGTCCCATGTTGCAAAAAATAACAGTTTCGATGTGGAGAAGCCACCATTCAAAAAAATCATGTTCCGAACGGGACACCATGGGGAAAACCCACGTCTTTTTATGTATGTGCCCAGGGTATCATCACCGCCAGGTCTCGTCACCAGTAGAGGTTCACGAAGTTGGGTAAAATTTACCCTCTGGTAAACGTTTACATAACTATGGAAAGATCCACCATTTTTCATGGGAAAATCCACTATTTCTATGGTGATTTTCAATAGCTTTTTGTATGTTTACCAAAGGGTAACTGGTATCAAAAGTTGCCCCACCGTAATGGGATGATCATGGGACAACATCCCTCTGAAATTTTGCCCCTGGGAAGCTGGTTGGTGGTTAAAGTTAACCATGGTTGCTATTAATGGTGTATTATAAAGCCACATCCATGGATATTAATGGTTATAATGGTTAATAGATTAAATCAACTATATGACCTGGTTGGTGGTGCCATAACCATCTTGAAAAATATGAAAGTCAATGGGAAGGATGACATCCCATGTGAAATGGAAAATAAAATTCATGTTCCAAACCACCAATTAGTATGGGAACATATCATGGAATGATCAATGGATTTTCCAGCAGCTGAGGATACCGGAGACATATTTTCTCATACATCCCGATAGTAAGAGTTCTTTTTTTTCATTGGTATGATTCTAATAGTATTTTTTAATATCTCATCATGAATCCCAACTATCATACTATCATAGAAGTAGTTTGGCATATCATTAAACCACCATTATTATATGGTTATCATAATGGCCATAATAAATCCCAACTATCATTGGCATAGTAGATTGGCATATATTGGCATATCATAATGGTTATTTTAAAGCTATATCCCATGAAATTCCACCATTTTCCCTGAAATAAATCTTCACATTCGATGAACTAGAATTTTCTCGTTATAGTTATATATATATATCGCATATCCCATTTATCCAAAAATTATACAATTTCCTAGGAAATCTCCATCTGTAAATCTCTCATTAATCCCACTCCCAGTAATATCATACTGAAATCCCTCTAAAAAAACTCGAATTGATACTTATCATAATTACCCTCTGGTTATGTAACATAGCCATGGAAAATCACCATGCTATTAAGTTCGGTAAACCATCTATTTCTATGGGTAACCAGAGGGTATATGAAACATATCCCATTCATCCACCTTTTTCCCATTCGTGAATGTTGACAAACGCTAAAGGATCATCCTGCAGCCCCAGTGACGTCAACTTCTCAATCATCTGCAGCGATAGATCTGACCTGTTCGCCTTCTTGTATGCCTGCGTGGCGCAGAGCATATCGCTTGGCCAATCTTAGATATACAACACAAAAAAACAATGAGTTAAAGGCTAGTATTCAACAACAAATTGGCTCTGAGACAGTTATTGTTCAAAAAACTTAGTTTTTTGCTGGTTAGCAATAACATGCATTCAAAAAGCTTAGTTTTTCGGCTGGCCAGTATTGAAAAGACAAATTTTCTAGCTGGTTAGTACTCAACAAACTCAGTTTTTGGCTGCTTCATCTTCGACAAGCTTAGGCTTTAGCTGGTCAGTATGCAAAGAAACCGTCGTTTTAGCTGGTTGGTATTCAAACACATTCCCCTTTCAGCTAGCATTCAACAACCTTAGGTTTTTAGCTGTTATGCTTAAACAACTTAGATTTTTGCTGCTTCCCGACTCCGGCGGTTGACTCCGGCGGTCTTTTTGTTTCTCGGCATTAGCATGGCGCGGCTTCAGATTTTGCGCAAGCGAAATGGCTCCAGCGAATCTCTGGGAAAGGTTGACCTCTGAATGACGCTGCAGTTCATAATGTGAATCATCAGAGATTATGCGAGAACAATCATCTTTTTTAATCTCTTATAAAGCCCCTAATATGTTTCTCTTGGTATCTGAATCATCATAATTTCGGGAGAACTATGGTCTTTTTTTCAGGAGTATCTTCAGATACCCCAGATTTTCATGATTTCTGAGAGATTTGAGGGCTTCAAGGTAGTGGGATGTAGGATAAGTTTGTCGAATCGCAACCACGAGTAATCCAAATCTGGATGGCCACAATTCATCTGGTTTGTTTCTATCTTTGCTACCCACCTTCCCCGGATTTTCCGCTGCAAAACCCTGCGGCACTCGCCCTTCGGGGGTGCGAACGGGCCCTGTGTACACTATGGTGGTTGTTGACTGGCAGCAAGATCAAAGTCTCCTCATACATGGGCTTAAGTGATGAGTCACAAATATATGAACATCATTATAGAATATGTATCCATGATGATTCTTTCGATGGTTGGTTATACACCCCAACAACCTACGACCTTCCAGCTGGTCAAAGCCCAGTGGGAGAACTCTGACTTCCAGCAGTTCAAACGTCAGCCGAGCCGGTTGTGGAAGAAAAGTTGGAGGGATATTGATATCACCGCTGGAACAGGTAGCCATGAAGCCATGAAAATCAACTAATGAAACGTAAGGGCTTCAACATGTACCCTCCAAGGCTTCGAACATGGCAATGGGAACTGGGAGGGGGGGCAGCCCCGAAGCAAGTCATTCTGGAAATGGCAATCTCATGGCCGAAACAGGACGACGACACTGAAATGGAAAGGATTTTTCGCAGCCCCTTCATAGGATCAAACTGTTGACCCTAGATAAGCATTTTAGCCGGAAAAAAACCCTAGCCTTATCCAATAATGATCATTTTCAATGGCAAGATCTTTGGCGTCTTTGGGTATCCAGTTTTAGGAATCGAATTTGGAGCCACAACCAGTTCAGAGCAAGGCTGTAGCCTTTCAGCATTTATCATCGACGGTTTCGTTTCCGTTTGGAAGACAACCGCCTGTCCAGAAGGCCGTACGTTCTTGGGGTTTCCCGTGATGGCATTGATGACATGATATGGATGTGAAAATGGAGGATACCCTCTGGTAATTTAACAGCTTGCTATTGAAAATTGCCATAGAAATAGTGGATTTACCCATTGAACATGGTGATTTTCCATAGTTATGGGACAGTTTACCAGAGGGTACCCTCCATTTTCCTATGGGTTTTCCTATGGTTTTCCCATGGTTTTCCCATGGTTTTCCTATGGTACCATCCTCTATGGAACATCCTCTATAAATGGAGCTTTAGTTCGCAAAATCGTCGAACTACATGGGGGATTTGCCAGCCACGATGAAACTGGTGCCCATTTTCAATAATCACATGTTTCAATGTCCAAAAGATTACTGGTTGGTGGTTAAAGTTAACCATGGTTGCTATTAATGGTGTATTATAAAGCCATATCCATGGATATTCATGGTTATAATGGTTAATAGATTAAATCAACTATGACCTGGTTGGTGGTTAAAAAAACCATCTTGAAAAATATGAAGGTCAATGGGAAGGATTACATCCCATATATGAAATGGAAAATAAAACATATTTGAAACCACCAACCAGATTACCATGAAAGATGTAGTATATACACTATTTTCAGACAAACACATACGATTATCCAACCATGGGAACTATCCAGCAAAACTAAGTATGACAGGACATGAAGGAACGGACGTGTCCAAACAGCATGATGCCATGGAACTCTCAAAAAGAGAATTCTTCCCTAAGCATGTGGAGGCCTGTCAATGGTCTGGGTCCGAAAAGCGCTTGGTTTCTATCAGTGTGACACCGTAAATCATTTCACTCCTTGATGAAAACCATGTAGACCGCATTGTCCTTGATAGCACACAATCAAAATGAGCTCTTGTTTCAATTGATCGCAGTGCTCAAAAGCCCTCTGTTCTTCCATTATATATCCTGGTTGGTTAAGAACGGGATTCCCCGTGTCCCTGTTCTTGGATTATGAAGTAATCCCCAATATATAAAGGGTAGTATAATCATCAATCATCCATCATTCACCAGTTCTATCCACTTCTATTCCCATAAAGGGGATAAATATTGCTAGTTGGTGGTTGAGCCCTACCCCTCTGAAAAATGATGGACTTCGTCAATTGGGATCATGAAATTCCCAACTGAATGGAAAGTCATAAAAAAAAATCATGTTCCAAACCACCAAGCAGATTGGCTTAAATATTCCCATATTGTAATCCCCCAATCATCATCATCCCGGTGGGATGGCCCCCCCCCAAAAAAAAGCAGAAGGTTTACCCTCTGGTGATGTCAAAATAGCGGAAAATGAGCCACACAAATAGATGCTTCACCCATAAAAAATGCTGATTTTCTATAGGTCAGCTAGGTGAATTACCAGACAGTACTTGATTTAGTACAAAAGACATGACAAACAGTCAATAGGTGGCCTGAAACGCATCCCCGATAGCCCATTCCATCTCTTCTCGTGTTGGTTGAACTTCCCCCTATTATGTGCCCTTATCATATCCCATCATCATTTACCATATATCCCATACACTGCCATAAAATGCTTGATTTCGCACCCATTCTCTAGATTGTATTTAGTATATGTACCACAAGTACCCAGATATACCCAGATTATATATACATATGTATATATTTGTACCCATCATATTGCATGATAATTCTATAATCACATATAATCAGTATGCACTTGGACTTGCCTAAAGGGGGCTCCAAACAAATAACACAAAATCCAAACAAAGATCCCTCAGTTCTGGTGGTTTTTCCCATGGAAAAAAACAAACATATCACCTTAAAGAACCCATTATCTGTATATACTATATATATATATACATACACATATACACATACTAACATTTGTACTACATATGATCACAAAAATGAGGGTTTCCTGAAATGCTGGTACCCCAAAACATCCAAAATTAATCCATTTTAGGTTTGAAGGCTTAGTTTTGGGGTACCCCCATTTTAGAAAACCTTCATAAATCTACCCATCATAGATCTGCTCACCCTATATCATATGATAATAATATCATTATAAATCATTTGGAGGTTTCCTGAAATGGGGGTACCCCCAAATCATCTATTTTAATCCCATGACTACAGAAACCCTCATTTAGCCACAGCCACTTGAGATTCACAGCCTGCTCCTACCATTTCTGTAGGCGAGGGTGCTGGCACAGCGCTACCTGTCGCAGTCAAGTTAGACACTGAAAAATCACTGGACATACTAGATATCACTAGGATAGAATGGAAAGGACGCTCTGGAAAAAATGGCCAGAATCCGTGGTGTTGAGGGACATTTCAGAGGAAACCCACCGAAAATCCCTGAAACCATCCTGGTCATCATGGATCCCTTCCCCTAATATGAAATAACCCCGGGAAAACCGTGGTTTAGTACTGGATCTATTCATGAATTGGGGGTCCCAATTATTGGCCAAATTTAGTATGATCGGGGGGGTCAGTTCTACTTGAAATCATCAGGGATAGCTTATCAGTTGCCATGAACACATCTGCATGTGTGCCATGTTCAAAACAAATGGGCTATGGTCACCCCTCATTATTAGGACTGTCCCATGATCGGAAGATAAATCCCTTTGAATAGATTGACGACCATCCCCCACAGATATATCCCATTATTTCCCATTAAAGATCCCGTTCAATCCCATTAGCACTCCCATTCAATCCCATTCCACATGTTTTTGGTTATAGTCCAACTTACATTGTATCTATAACAGTTGCACTATAACAAAAAAAGCCATATGGCCAACAGTTGGACCATTCTATCCACATGGTATAAGTTATACCCCCATTGCATAGTCCAACGGTTGACCAAATGGCAGTCCGTGGCATCAAATTTGAATCCATCACTATCGATAGTGGGTCGTTGGCCTCGTTGGCAATCGAAAATATGATGCACATGATAACAATAACAGATAGAGGGGTAGAAAAATAACTATCATATAGATTATCTAATCTGGGTAAATTATAATATTTCACCAACCTGAATTAAGGCCATTTGGGGATGGTTTCCTGTGGGGATACCCCCAGTCATCATCTATTGGAACATGGCCCATTTATAGATGGTTTAACTATTAAAAATGGTGATTGTCCATGGCTATGTTAAATAACCAGATGGTATCATATACATGATCTAATTACACATGATATTCTTCGGTAGAAAAAAATCAGATCTCGAACATCCGGCAAGTCGAACATCTGGTCTCCTAAAGCAGAACATCTTCCACCGACACATGTTGCCAACAACAATAAGCCGCAAAAACTGACGTTTCAGCTTCAGCACCGGCTTCACCGATCAACAAGTCTTCATGGTTTTAGAGGGGTTCCCCAAAAAAATGCCGTAGTATAGATTTATATAGATGCTGTTTTATCCCATTATTTTTAGATGTTCATCTGTTCTATCTGGAGGTTGCTATGTATTGGTTCATACAGGATACCCATTAAAAAAGGTGATTTTCCATAGTTATGGGACAGTTTACCAGAGGGTAAAGACCAAAAATGGGCATTTTGTAGTGAAAACAGCTGACATATGCAGCTTTGGGGATGATTCCCTCAAGGGTCCATCCTTGTTGGTGAGATACCCTGCACCATGGAGGTTGATGTCTGAACCGGAGGGTGACCTGACAACTTTTCCGGGGATATTTGATGATAGCCATGTTCTAAATGTCTTACATCCTGGTATAACCATCTACATAACCACCTGAAAAACTTAAACATCAAACACAATTATGGCAATATCATGCAATATCAATCTGAAACTTTAGGTAAAATGTCAAGTTTCTGCCAAACACGACTTGAGTAAACTCAGCAAACCTTTGATTTCCATTGCGTTTGCCAAATCCCATCACCAACGGCGGAAAATCTTCGCCTTCGCCCGTGTCATTTTCTAAGCCTCGGTGAAAGTCGCCTCGGTGAAAGTCATGTGCAGTGGGTCAAAATTTGGTCCTAGAATTGGATGGTTATTCTATCAATGGCCATTTCAGGAACCGATTGATTGGAGGTACCTACCATATCTAAGGCCTATATAAGGCCCTCCATTTTAGGATCCTGAAATTCCCATTGGTTCTAGGATCAAAGAATATTATAGAGACCATTCATTTATGATAGCCCATACAAAAACCAATTATACTACCAAACACATAGATAGTGTAATTGGATGGCTATAACAATGATACTACTACTACTACTACTGCTGCTGCTGCTACTACTACTACTACTACAACTAACCAGAATGATAATCATAGGGTAACAATTGGATGGATCTTACTCTTGAAATCGGATCAAATCTGAAGTCCCTTTGGTCCAAAAAAATTGACACCGATGGGGATTCAGCCACGCCTCCAAATGCCAAACAAATGGGGTCTATGTTATGCCAGTTGTCCAGCCAGTTGTCCCAGTCGTATCCCCAGGGTCTATGTGATTCCCATTGTTGGGTTTGCAAGTTGTTTTTACATGTTTTTACAAGAAAAGATAGACACCAGAGAAACCCAGAAAATTCACCAGGGTCTATGTTTATTTTCCGATATCAAGGTTTAAGGGTCTATTAGCTGTTTAGACGAGAGTATGTAAGTGGAAAAACATAAAATTAATCATCGGCTCGGCTAATTGACCACATATTCTGGATGGCTAAAAAACCCATAATTTAGCTGCTTAGCCAATGATAGATGGTTGCTAAGCGCTTTTCAGTAGTTGTTGGCGGATAATAAACCATTAATGAAACGCTATGGTTGGGGTTTCACCTTGAGTTGTTGGCTGAACCCACATGAAATAAGGAGTGCATATTTTATATCCGATATTAATGCGATATGGGAAAACATGGGAAAGTTAACAGAGATATCTGGGGAATTTAGACTCATTTCTAGACCATATTTAAGGCTAACCGGCTTGGGATAGTCACACCTGACACTCACCATCAAACTGGTGAGGTCAGATGACGCCACCATGGTTGGTTAGTCACTGGGATTCTCAGCTCACAGATACACAAGGTCACAAGTTAGTATATGCTAAAACCGTCAAAAACATCAACCAACTGTTGTTTTGTACCCGCACAAGTAAGGAATATCAGCTGCACATCAAGGATATATAAGAGTTAGACTTAAGCAATCTGATGTTATTAGACCACCCCCCGCGCTTATATCACAGCACATTTTCAAAATCCTAACTGTCAATAAACCAACCCAAAACCGAAACAACCTAAGCAAATTTCATTTTATAATATTGAAATCATAAAATGAAACTACCCCTCTATCTTATGACCGTATTGTTGATGTAGCTTTTTATGTTTCCAAAAATATT
>Ga0126342_10007207_pt1 | contig 19823 bp, 24 predicted proteins | sample Cyp1metagenome_FD_92528 | JGI IMG/M metagenome (GOLD analysis project Ga0126342, IMG submission 92528) | Coral microbial communities from Lord Howe Island, Old Settlement Bay, Australia - Cyphastrea 1 metagenome | ecosystem: Host-associated > Invertebrates > Cnidaria > Coral ... | reverse complement strand
TTGTACTAACATTGTACTAACATTGTACTAACATTGTACTAACATTGTACTAACATTGTACTAGTTGAAACACATTTTGAAAAACATGTTGATCCATTTCATAGTCAATTCCTTTTGAGTCCCTTTGCAAATTCCTTCGTCCTCTGTTTTGACGAAGGCTATTCCTCAGCTGATCCAACAGACGTGGCGTCACGATGGTCTCCTCTTGTGGTCAAGTGGTCGAACTCCACAGTTGAGGGTATTCATTATCATTTACGACCCCATTTAGAACTAGTTGAATCCCATCACCAGTAGACGGTAGATCCCCAAAAAGTGGGAGGTACTAAGCCAAGCTCTGCGCGTGGAACACGCAGCCTTGCCCCCTTTGGAGCGAAGAGCGAAGAGCTGGGCGCGCAGTGTCGCCTTTGCTCAAATGACTTTGGGGATGCGAGGGATCCCGATGAAAGGAGGAGAGTATCTGTGGATGGCACACTTCCATTGGTGGTGTCAAAATGTGTCACTTCTTTTCTGCCCGGTATTGCATATTGTGTTGACCCCATCAAGTGATGTTTTTGGATAGAAACCTCCTGCCGCCCTGAGGAGCCGAGCAGGGAAACTTTGTGATTTGGGTGCTGGGTGCCACCTGTGAAGTGGAAGTGTCCTTAGCCGAGCAAGGATATTTCAAGGACATGAACTGGTTGGACCGGGCCCCAACGAAGGTGTACATCATTGGTGAGAATCTACTGGAAGATTTTGTGGAGGAAGGAAAGGCAAAAGTCTTGAAGGAGACGGTGTCGGCCTCTGTCACCAAAGAAGATGCGGCTACCTATGTGGTGGTCTATTCAAGAGTCTTTGTACGAGACCACCCTTCAGTGGATGGCAAGTATGTTGGCTGCTTGGTTGCAATGTCTTGAAGGTTATAATTATTTGTTGTTGACCGGAAACCATCCGAGAATCACATGGCACATTGAACAAGTAGGCGATACGAAATGTATAACAGATGCAATATTTTAATTTTTCTGAGCCAGGAATGATGTGGTGGAAAACAACTTTTCTACACTTGAAAGTTTGCAGACTTCAAAGGAATATCACTCTCATTGTCACTACCCTCATTGATAATGGGAGAAGGAAATGATTCGGAAATGATTGGCAGGCTCTCTTTTTCAAAGGGCACTTTGGGTCTTAGTCTTAGTCCTCGAAGTTTGATTCGCTTTAGGTTCAGGGAATATAGGCCGCTCCTCAAGAGTGGATGGTCAAATACACAAAAGTGACCAATGTTGTGGCTCCATGAAGTCCTATAAGACACCATTGACAAAAAAAACATGATCCCGTATTTTTTGCCTTTTGATGCACAAGGAGATCTCTTTGAAGGGACCGAAGTACACGGCCGCGAAGAAGGTGATTGGCTACGCTTAGACCCAGCATCTTGGCGGAAGATTTTCTGGTCAGGATCTGATCTTGTGATCAACCTGGAAAAACTCAATGCCTTCTCCAGTCTTAAACAGATGTGATGTAACTGATGTAACTCATGATGCAGCCTCAGCAGATATTCCATGACCCCACATCCTAGAAGCGAGCAGAGTCAAAAAAAATCAATCCGCGCTGGTGCCCCCATTCTTAGGCAAGTGCTGAACTCTGCGTGCGAATACGCCAGAAGAATTCAGGACCCACATGGGCGCAGTCCTTAGTTTCTGCCGCACCCTCGAAACCTCCAACCTTTCCAGAATCTAGGTCTTGATCGATGGAAGGCAACTGGGCCTTGGTCGACTCTTGGAGAAAAAAGTGGTGCCAGAACCGGAGTCGCCAACAGGAGCTCCGTTGGGGTTTGGGAATTGGTCGCCCCAAATCCCATGGTTTCTCGTTTCATCGTTTTCCCCTTTAAGATGGTGATTTTCGGCTCGAACAGGAGCTGCTCAATCAGCGTTTCCGATCATCCGCACCGCCTGCTACGAAGATTTGCCTTCGCTGTGGAAAAGCGATCCACCGGATTTGGGGGTCATTCTGATGCCCAACTTCACCAAAACAGCGCCGGAAGATCCACAGCAGGCCCTTTTTGAGGGGATTGCTCTGGCTGCCGCATATGCGAAAAGTAGGGCAAGGATTTCTGGGAAACCCGACTGTTATCAATACATTGTAAAGATTTTGAGGAAAGATGATTCAATAAGCACTGACGATGTGACTTCCCTTCAAGAGAACTGTTGGTGCACGACTGACCCTGGACTGTAGACTATCGATCCTGAGACCGAGAGTACTGTGCATCACACTCATGCTCACTAAACTAATGACATGTGTTTTCAAGAAACATACATTCATATCATTTCACATCCAGCTCTTCTCAGCTATCAACTCACAGCTCAGCCAGGGTGTCATCCCCAACAACATCTTTGAGATGTTGGGTGGTCTTCCAGTGGTCGTCTCCAGCAGATGTCGCCTGCAATCTTTGAATTCCCTGGCTGATGGCGTCCTATTGCCGCAGATGAGATGCCCCTTCTCAGCCGGTGCAGGTCGGGGATAAGAGTGCTGTGGTTTGTTTCACCAGCCATATTTCAAGAAAACGTGTTTCAAAGGTGGCAGTGGGTAGAACAACTTTTTTGAACCTTGCTAGGACCCAAAGGTTCTTCTTTATCTTTTCATGTACTCATCTGATACTTGCTTATCTGTGCTTCGTGCTTCGTTTTTTTTTTTCCCGATGAGACATCAACAGCCATCCAGATCCACACCCCTTAATCCTCGATGACATGCCTGAACCATATTTGTCCCCAAAATCTAGTGGTTGATCATCATTTTCCCCATAGTAGTTTGAAATGGAGCATCCCTCACTTCTGGACAAAGCTTTTGAGGAGATCCAAGTCTAAAATACGACGACAATGGCTGGATCTTCTGTGCTACTGCAAATGCCCTGGCAAAAGCGGCGCTGGTGTGCCCAGAGCCGGCCTTGGCAACAGGAAAGGTGAAAATCATGTTTTGGGGTCGCTGGGACGGTGCGAAATGCTGGAAGCCAGAGGATTTCTGTTTAGTCACAGGGTGTCAGTGGCCTGTCCGGAAGGGAAGCCCCCCGAACTGTTGCCTTGGTATTTGGTGGTATATTTGCTGGGTTCTTGGATCGGGTTTCAACTTGTCGTCCCGGAAATGGTGGCAGCGGTTGGGCCAGAGACCTAGCAGAGCTAACAGAATCCAAGTGGTTCAACAAGATTGGTCTTCTGTCTTGCTGACTCTGTCCTGCCCAAGGTATAGTTGACCTGAAGTACGATCATCACAAGCCCCTCTTGGAACGAATTCGAGTCCTCGAAACAGGCTGTTTGCAATTGAAATCTGGGTTCAGGGGTTGGTAAATCTGCGCTGTAGGAGACTCTACAGGTCATTATTAATTTCCCCGATGCTTGGGTGATGTTGCATAAGACATCCCCTTTGAGAGAAAATCGGGGCTGGATTTTCTTGCATTAGAGCACATTAGAGCATCATTTTCCCGGAGGTCTAAGCTCAATGCCCAACTCACCAGTGATGCAAACTGGCCAGGTGATGGAAGGATCTCCAGATTCTCAGGCCTTCAGTGTCGGTTTCACGTAGGATCAATGGAAGATCTGGGGCGAACATTGAAAAAAGGGCTCCTCCATGTGAAATTCTGGGAACTTAAGATGGTAAAATGGCTTGAGATTCGTTGCTTCTTAGAACTTCAAACTGCTGTGACATGACTTGCTCGTTGCACAGGTGATGGAGCGCCAATACAGAAGCACTTTGAAGACCACTACCAGTTGCAGGAACAGGAAGCCGCCTTGCAGCCGCTTGGATTTTTGGGATGAGGCTTCGCAGTAGACGGTCATCGGATCACAATGGAATCTACATTTCGTAGCAGAGCTTGAGAGAAAATATTTGTTTTTGCAATATTATGCTGAAGTCTGAACCTGTCCCATGACTTTCGAAAGCCATGCTCTGTGTATTTTAATGATACTAAATCTCCAGTTATGTGATCCATTTTCCATAGTTAACCATAATGTTAAATAAGTATCTTTGCTCCGCTCCGTGTTGTTCTCTTTCAATTGGATCTCGGCTCTCCTTTCTCTCCTTTGTCTTCGAGACATCCTAAGGACTTACAACTTCATCTCAAAGGACAAGAAGCTCACGTAGCTTGGCAGGTTCACAAGATGCCCGGTTCCCACGCGTTGATAGATGGATTACGGAAACATCCATTTGAAGGTTTCCTGAAATAGGGGGATACCGTAATACCCCCAAAATCATCCATTTTATATAATCGGATTTTCCATTATAAACAATCCATTTGGGGGTACCCCAATTTCAGGAAACCCCCATTTGAATGACCAATCAGCAAATGGCGCCAAACGACGCATCATTTCTTTCGCAGCAGGACATCATTGGGCATCTGAGGCATGACTTGTTTGATGCCACTGGCTATGCCCACATCATTCCTCGACAGGTGTGAGATCCAGCTTTCAACGTTGGTATTTCATGATGTTTACAGATGCATGCAATCATGCGCACGCGCCCATACATTGCATTGTTGAAAAAGAAAGAGACGCAGCAGTGCTTTGACACACGCAGTACATACTCAAGAGTCTAAAAGGTAAACCTGGTAGTCAAAACTGCCCTGCGATGCCGAAGGTATATAGGTCCACCAAGTTGTGTCCATATAGGGCTGCTGGGTTTGACCACACATAGTTGGACACAGCAGATCCTGGCGAGTGCCCAAAGTCTTCTGATCTTGCCGTTACCATCCGTTACCTGTTCCTTGTTTCCTTGTGCCTCTCCACTGAAGGTTTGCTTCCCTCGAGTGTATTATCCTGGCATTGCCAGCCATATCTCGGCTGAGTTGGGCTTGAGAGAGGAGGATGAAGAGGAGCTGGTCGTTCTAAAGCTTTGCAACCGGTCTCGCGCAGCAGGTGGGAGGATTCCGCAGCATTCGGCTTTGTGGCTTTGAACATCCCATTCCACATGGATTTGTCCAAGAATGGTGGATACCACAATTTATATGTAGGGATTTCAATAGGGCAAATGATGATAAACCACTTGATTTTAACGTGCTCTAATTCTGGACAAACCCACATGTTGGGAAACCAGGAGTGAGACTTCTGTTGGTTGCAGGTGTGCTCATTGTGCCCTTGAAGGATCTTGAAAAGGTACTGCAAGACTCTTTGCAAGCAGACAGTCCGGCATAAATTATACTCTTCCTGACAGGTTTCCCTTCTATTGGTTGGACTTTTACTTTTGTTTTGTCCTGAACTTGTGGCGAAATCCATCGCACATCTTCCGGTCACACCGATCAGCAATTTGTGGCATCTTTAGAGTCCTGCAGCAACACCAACGTGGTTTGCATCCTGAGGAAATCTTGGAGCCTCCTGCAAAGTTGCAAAGTTGGTTTGAACCTCAACTGAGCGATTGAAAGAAAACAGCGCCCGCGATTTCGGCGTGGTCAGAGATTCCTTCGAAGAGCATGTGAGGCGGGGAATGCACCAGCTGATGGATTGGCCAAGAGTAGATGGATGAGATTGGTCCATGGCCAGATACTTCATGGTAACTGATTTCTCGGTGCTTGTGATTTTCTAAAGTAGAATTACGTGGCTGGATGAGGCATTGGTGGGCCAACGAGAGCCCAAGCTTTGTAGCAGACGCTGATCTGCATTGGAAGTCGGCCCCTGCTGGTTGAGGGTTCTTAGTTGGGGTCCTCCCAAGGGGTTTTCCTTGGGATACAGTACTTGGAAGAAATCAGCTTAGGGATGAAGTAGAGTCTTTCACGGTTGGCACTGTCATGAAAGTCCTGGCTAAGATGATCAGATGATCGTTTTTTGATAGCAAAAGCTGTTTTTTCTGCATTTGAGTGAGCCAAGCTAAATTTAGGAAGCCCCGCCAACATGAAATTGTTTGGATGATTCGGAGACGAATGCTGGTAGCAACGTTTTCATTGAAACCTGCTTTGCAGAACATTTTTGTTTCAATGAAAACTAGTCAATGCTATTGCCCATGTACGTAGGGATGGGTTTCATGAAGAACAATGGGAATAGGCTCACAACTACAAAAACTGATGTCATTTGATTCAATTTTGTGCAGATTGAGACTCTGAAGACAAGAGACCATCCATGGCCGTGTGTCTGACATGGTTGTGTCCCAGGTATTTTCCGGGAAAAAATCTGGGTTTATCACCCCCAAATTGGATAGAATGACATTAGCTTTGCCATTGAATCCTCCAATTTCAGACACAAACACACACTAGTTGAAGGTCAAAGCTGTTTCAAAAACCGCGTTGCAGCTGGCCATATTGCCAGTTAAACCCTCACTTATTCCTGCTACAACTCCCGTACTGCTGGTGTTCCAGGAGCGCTGCTGCAGCTCCATGCCCACCATGCGTGATGGCCGCTGCTACGATGGCACCATGCGTGTGACTTTTGCCTTGCGACGTAGGTCACGGATGCTGGGAACGATGTGGGAAGTTGTGGGGATCTCAGCACCAAAATTAGGGTTACAGTATAAGCACCCATTTTATGGGGATCCTGTATGCAGTAGGATAGTAGGATGCATGATATCATGGGGAAATTTCGGGGTATATCCGGCGAAAGCGGCTCGGGATCGCAGGCCTGGAGCATCTGAAACTTTGACACCGGAGGATATCGAAGTGGATTGGCTTGGAGGTTACTGGAAGCTGCCTAATGCTGACATGCTGCTTGACTGGAACTCTATTTTCTTGGACCATATTTTCATATCTTTTCTGATTTTATTGACACAGCAGTCTAAAGATTCCATTAGTCACTGCGAGTTTTGTGGGGTAGCCACTTGGAGGTTTCCTGAAATTGGGGTACCCCTAAAGCATCCATTTTTTATATCGGATTTTCCATGAAATTAACCATCCATTGTGACAATGTGGAGTATCCCCATAGGAAACCTCCACTTCCAAGGAGCTCGAGCTTGCTTCGGGAGCGCATCATTAGCCAAGCCAAGACTGGCACAGCTCCGGTTCAGCCGTACATTTTGATGGAGGCGCCTTTCACCCCCCGCAGCCCGGCGCTAGGGCTGCTAGGGAGAGAAGTAGTCTTAGAGTCTTAGAGACCCATGGCTTATGGGCGATATGGGTGGAAACTCCCAAAAGTCAAAGTACACATAAATCATCCCATGAAAGTCTGTTGGCTAGATCCCTATGGTTGGATCCTCAGATTTTGGTCACATCCCCATCTTTGATGGTGAAATCCCTCATTCTCAACGTTTGCTGCTGAAATCCAACATGTGGAATCTTTTTGGATGGTCGACTTGCCCAAAACACAAAATCAAACTTTGGTGCTCAATTTCCCACCATTTCCCACCATTTTTTGGATGTGTCCAATTTCTCAGTGTCTCCTTCCGTGTTTTTTTTTTTTTTTCCGCAGGTCTATGGAGCGCTGAGCTCCGCCCTGCAGCAGCTCTTTGGTGCTGCGGAGTTTACCTCCGAGCGCTTGAGGGAACAATACAAGAGTCAACCGGACACTTGGCAGATTTTGAGGCAGATTTTGGTCCATTTTGGCAGAATTTTGGCAGAATTTATGATGATTGCTGCAGACGTTTGTTGTTTTTTGGGTTAGATTTATGACTTTGACAACATCCTTCAGCCGAAAAGAGTCAACCGGGCGCTTGGGGGGTGGGGTTTCCAAACTGGGTACCCAAATTTATGGCAGTTTTAGGATTGAAATTGATGATAATCTGTTGGAGGGGGCAGGCTTGGCAGATTTCTGCAGATTGACAGTCTTTAAATTCTAAGAGATGGAACTCCAACTTTATCGGTGAGGGAGATGATTTTCCGGACTTGGATTTACTTGGGAGAGATATACCCATGACATATCATAAAATGGAAGAAACATGGCAATTTTTAATGAGATTGGGGATTTCTTGAAATTAAGGAATCCCAAAGCCAGCCAAATTACAGCCCCGAAACCAGAATTTAAGATGGAACTTGATCGAACCCAAATTGATGGTCTCTGGAAGCCATCATTGTCCATAAATTCGGGCCACACTTCAGACTCTTTAGCCAGAACTCATCAAGGGCCATGGGGGGTGCTGCGGTTTTTAGCTGCGCTAAGGAGCTTGCATCATACCTCATTGCCAGACGAGCCCTGTCATTGCGACCAGAGCAGCGCTTGCAGAGTTTATGTGGGCTTCTCAGATTCTGCCTGACGGCCTGAGAGGATGCCTCAAAATCATTCAAAATCTAGGAGAAAGGATGAGAAAAAAAATGAAACTTGGGGGTACTGTCTATCCTATTCTCTGACAAACCTAGATGCGGAAATGCTTAGTCGTTACATGTGAGTGTCAAAAACTGCCAGCAAGCTCTTGAGCTTTCCACCAAATCGCCCCGTGAGGCGATGTGGAGAGATCCATTGCCAGATTCACAGCTACTTTGCTGCAAACATGGACATCCTGACATCCTGGATACTTCATATACTTCTGCTTGGGAGGCCCCGGGAACTACCTGACCTTTAGCCTCGATGTACTCTTTATTTTTGGACACAACGCCTGCACTGAAGCTTAATTTTGGACACAAAGGCGCAAAAGATGCCAACCGAAATCAACGGAAGAAACTTGAAGAACCTCTTGTATTCCCTTGAGTACCCATCAAGCTCATGGATTGTGCACAACAACTAGGCCTGAGCGCCACAGACACTTCTTTTTTTATTTCAGGGGAGCTTGATTGGTGAGATTGAACCACTAGGTCTTTCATCTTTCTTGATAAGTGGATAGGGCTGGATTCCATTGGATTCCTATGTTTTTTTTGAACAAAATAGGGGGCTTCGAGGAGCCACCATGGATTCGCCAAGGTCAGTCCTGCCAAATCTTGCGTTGAGTCCTTCGTCCATCGGGCACATGGTGTCCTTATCGCTCGTGGAAGCGGCTCAGAAAGGTGGAAAGAAGCGCGACCTGGGCTGAAGCGCTGCTTTACCATTTGATGTAAATGACAATATTTTCGAATGACCACTTTTTCGAATGCAATTTGGTCATTTGATGTAAAGCCTGAGTTCGCTGAACATGAACGTGGCAGGCACCTGACGGGTGGTTCAGAATTGGATTCAGCACTGTTGCGTCCAAGGCGTGGGCATTTCCAACGTGCTGTGGACGCACACCCATCGAATTCCAACGCTCTCTTCCAGCTAGGGATGTGTGCTTTGGAATTGGGGCCCTTAGAGATGGCTATTGAGCTGATGAACAAGAGTTGCTGGTCGAAATTTGCTGTTATAGGAACGGCTCAAAATGATCATTCTCCAAAAATGGATGGTCAAATACACAAAACCACAATTTTTATCAAATTTTGTGGGTCCAATGACGCGCCATTTTTGAGTCAATTTCCATCCCATCTTCAGTGGCTGCATTGGAACTCACTTCGCATGTTTCGCATGTTTGCGTTTTGTTCTCAGTCCATTGTTGGGGAGTTGAGGCTTGCTCCTGGATTCTGATTTCCGGGCTCCCTATGTGAACCTTGGATGGCAGGCATACTGTGCTCCACCTTGGTGTATTTGGTGGTTTTTTAGCCACATTTTTTGCTGTCGATTTGAGGATATGCCTTTGTGATCCTTTGTGGTTTGATAACTTTGACCAACGACATGCTGAAGCTGCAGTCTGCCATTGAGGGTTCACCCGGCAAGGAATCTTGGCGTAGCTTACTTGCGACAAGCCGCTCATGCGGACGATCCTCATAAAGCGCAGGACAGCCTCTCGAAGTGGGTCCCCAAAAATACTCTGCAAACCATTCCTCACGAGAAAAGCTGAAGACAATGTTCTGTTGGAAAGGATACACAGTAAACAGACACTGGAACGCTTGAAGGAGTCCCAAAGACTCCTCAAACATTTCCCCAGTCCATATTGCTCTAATTCAAAAAATCCTTGGAGTGAGAGCTGGTAGGAACAAACAAGACAACTCTGTTGCAAGACGGACTAGGATAGACTTGGCCAAAGCCTCCAAAGATGCCAAAGATCCATTTTCACTATTTAGGTCTCCATATTTTTAGGTATCTATTTCTTGATTCATACGATATAAGTTATATATTATACATTTTATGTTATACATATGTCTACGTATGTATATGTATGTATATATGTATATATATATATATATATACACATAATGTTATATTATACATATAAAATATGTATATGTATATGTATATATATATGTATATGTATATGTATATAAATATATCTAGATATGTATATTGGTGTGTATATGTATATGTATACATACATATTTTCTCCGACAGGACTTCTATCTTCGAGCCATGGAGATCTCAGAAGCATGCTTGATGCGCCATCCGGCCTCGCCGCAATGCAACTATCACATTGGACACCGAGCTGCAGTGATTGTCATCAACGAATGGGGAGCAGAACGGGGAATACCGGGGAATCGTGGGGAACATCATAGTCAACTGTCGATAGTAAGTGATATGTGGGAAAATAAGGTCTATATATAATATAATATATATATATATAATCAACAATAGATCGCAACTAGATATGTAATTGATCTGGGCATCAAACATATTTGTCCAAATATTGAGGCTACTCATTTTCTGGCAATTCTAATGGGGATAATGATGATCAATAATGACGATGTGAAGCCATGAAGCATGAAGACCCTGATTGAAGCCTTCAACGTGACAGAAGGGAAAGGACACTGGTGGTTTTTGTTTTGGAAAATCTATAGTGTTTGAAGTGCGGACAGGGAAAGATTGAGAAACCAGGGTTGCACTATGTTGCACTTGCAATCTGTAGGGCTGAAACTTCCAGGTTTGTTGCTGAGTGCAGCATAGATTCTTCAAACTTTGGTGTTTCGCTGAAAGCAGTGCTGCTTGCTCTTGCACCACTACTGTAGATGGACGAAATATTCAAACCCCTTCTATCCGGTACAACCCCCTCGCCCCCAAAGTTCAATGTTAATGTAACCTGAAGTGCATTGGCCCCAATGGACGAAAGAAACCAAACCCCTAACATCACTTTTGGTAACAGGCGCACTGAAACATTGAGATTTGGGGTGAGGGCATTCAACATAGTGCGTGTTGCAGGGTTTGAATATTTTGTCCATCTAATGTCTCGCTCTCTGATGTTTTCACATCTTTTGGTCTCCAAACTCTGTTGTGGAAACATCACTCTGCATGCTGTTGATCTTATCCCAAGCTGCGCCAACATTGCCTTTTCACAAGTAAATGCCTCCTGTCTGTCTCCCGTCCCATTTTCCTATTCCGTAATTCGCAACTTATTCCAAGCTGCACAAAACATTGCGTTTTCACAAGTAAGTGCAACCTTTGTGCTTCCCGTCCCAATTTTTCTATTTCCTGGTTCGCAACTTGTATTCCAACCTGCAACAAGAGTGTGTTTTCACAGGTAAATGCTGCATGTGTCTCTCGTCCCATTTTTCTTATTCCCTAATTCACAACCTATTCCAAAAGCGCAAAGCATTGTGTTTTCAAAGGTAAGTGCAACCTTTGTGTTTCCCGTCCCATTTTGCTATTCCGTAATTCGCAACTTATTCCAAACTGCACAAAACATTGTGTTTTCACAGGTAGGTGCAACCTCTGTGCTTTCCGTCCCAATTTTCCTATTCACTAATTCACGACTAATTCGTTGGACGTGGCCCTGCCGATGGATTATGTCAGTTGTGGCATGCTGCTTTGAAAACACAATGCTTTGCGCAATTTTGTGCAGTTTGGAATAAGTTGTGAATTAGGGAATAGGAAAAATGGGACGAGAGACACATGCAGCATTTACCTGTGAGAACCTTTTTTTTGCAGTTTGGAATGCAAGTTGAGAACCAGGGAATAGAAAAATTGGGACGGGAAGCACAAAGGTTGCACTCACTTGTGAAAACGCATGCAGCTTGGAATAAGTTGCGAATTACGGAATAGGAAAATGGGACGGGAGACAGACAGGAGGGATGTACTTGTGAAAAGGCAATGTTGGCGCAGCTTGGGATAAGATCAACAGCATGCAGAGTGATGTTTCCACAGCAGAGTTTGGAGACCAAAAGATGTGAAAACATCAGGGAGCGAACCAGTACCAACTGGGGTGTTCGGCATGCCGCACACCCCAGTTGGTAGTGTAGTTCGCCGTTTTGAAATCTGAACGCAAGTTCCACTGACAAAGAAATCGCTGAGATTGCACTCGTCGCCGGCACCACAGATTTTAGATCTAGATCTCTCTCTTTCTCTCTCTTTTTCTCTCTGCGTCATTATCACCATCATCTGATTTGTTTGATGAAACTCCAGCTGCAATCTCAAACAGAGACGACGCAACCAGAAACACAAAAATTCCTTCCAACAGCCATCACTAACCACCACCGCCATTACCAAGCATCAACTGAGGTGTTGCCTGCACGCAGTTGGCCTTTTATCTCCAGGATGGTGAAGGCGTCGACTGCAAAGACGCTCGCTTCATCGAGCTCCGGGGACGTGCGGCAAGGGAGTTTCTGGAAGCCAGGTGCGCGGACCAGCCACAGCCAGTGCAGCCAGTCGTGAGTTGTAGCCCATTACCCTTTGGGAATTTGACATAGCTATTGAACATGGCCATTTAGAGTTGATTTACTATGATTTACCTATCAAAAGTGGTGATTTTCCATAGTTGTGTTAGTTTACCAGAGGGTACATTGGAGCACAGGGAGGCTTTTCAGTGATTGACAACATGGTTTGCACGAACAACATGTTTTTTTTTTCCATTGAACATGCTGAGTATGCCTATGCTTGCCAATTTCATTTGTAGACATACAGCAGACACAGTTGATGTGACAATGTGATTTCCGTATTATGTTGCAGGGGCAGTGTTGAAGCAGCGCGGCGCCTTAGTGAGTCTTGGCTACCAAAGTGGAGTACCTCCAACATCCAGTGATTTATCCTTTTTTCCCTATTAAAAGGACAATTTTTGGGGCATCCCCATTTTTGGACACAACCATTTTATAGGATTATATCAATTACATCCACTTATATCCCAAAGTTTAATCCCATCTCAACAGGTCATATATCAATTGTAGATATTTCAGGCACATCATTTTCTGGGCCCCGGCAAACCTGCCAACAGGTCACCAGTGACATTTGTTGCGCCCCAGGACTGGCAAGAAGCCCAGGCGCGTGGTATCGCCAAAAAGCAGCAAGCACCCTGGCTCTCGGTGGACGACAAGATGTTGCAAGCCGTCGAAGTGCACATGAGCCTTGGACGCGACTGGGGAGCCGGCTGATGGTGATACGAGTCGTCAATCCGCAGGGTTTGGATGCACACATCAAAAAAGGAAGCCCTAGTGAGATAGACTATGACCCCTATGGATCATGCAATCATAGTCATAGTCTACTTCAGTACGGTTGAGAATCTGTTTTTAGCCATATGGAGGTTTCTTAAGCCATGCGGGACCCCAAAATCCGGAGGACTGGATTCCTGGATGTTATCTGTTAGCTCATTAGGATGCTCACTTGAGGATTGGGAATCCCATACGACTAGTGCTTGGCAGAAGGAGCACCCAAGAAGACTCCGCAAACATTAGAAACTTCACCACAAATTCCAATGGTGCAGCCATAGTTTTTCCTGATACTTGTTCCCGCTGCAGCTGGCGGCCAAGGATGCAAGGTCAGACCTTGAAACCGATCAAGATCCCAGAATTCATTGGCTGGCGCCTGTTTTTCTGGCGTGTCTAGGGCTAGGTCTAGGTGGTGAATGGTTCACTTCAGAAGGTTTTAATCTCCTCCCGGGCTGCTGTTGCTTGAAGAGGGTTGACACATAGGATTCTATGATCCAGCACCAGATTCGGGCTGTCGCTTAGAGAGGGATACCATGGGTGCGGAATCTGAACTATTTTAGCAAAGTTGCTGGGGAGGCTTTACCAACCCTCCGACTTGATGTTCCTAGGTCTTGCAGTGACTCACTGTAGGACAGTCGCGACGAAAAAGATGGAAGAAAGATGAAGAGACAGCATTTCCTCCAATGCAAACGTGGAACTCTCGACAGAGGTATGGCTTTGAAATTATCACCCCGAAAAATGGACGGTTTAATACCAGCATTGCCAATTTTGCCGTTCTTATGGCACTCAAATCAGGACCCACACCCAGCGGCGTTTTGGCTCGAGCCCGCCGGATCAATGAAGTTACTACCGTTGAGCCTGTGGCTTTTTGTTTTTGGGCTTTTGATCAGCGATGAGGCTGGTGTTTGATGGTTCTTGTTATGGGTTATCATTCTTGGTCGGGTCTAGGTCTTGTTTTTTTTTTGTTTTGTTGTTGTTGTTGTTGTTGTGGTTGTTGGTTCAGACTCTGGTTGTGGCTGTCGTCGTTGTTTTCGCTATCGTCGTTGTTGTTCTTCTTCTTGTTCTTGTTCTGGTTGTCGTCGCCCGCCATCATTTGTGGTACAATCATGGTATCAGTGGTCCTTAGTTTGTTGGGACTGGATTCTTTGGTGAAGTCTTTCTTCAGCCGATAATGGAACTGGTACCCTGCAAACTATTTCCTTGTTTGGGATTGCAGACCTGCCATAGGGCCGGCCTATTGGATCAAGACCAAATGTTCATCCACAAACATATGGGATACCCTAGGTCTTGACCTGTAACCATGGGACCAAGTGCTCTTCCCGGCGCTAAGGCTGCGCTGCTGGTGCAGCCAGCGGCCGCTGTGCGTAGAGGCAGGTGATAAAACCGAGCAAAGTCTCCCTGGGTGTTGCATTTTTTTGTCATATGCCATGGTAAACAGATTCACATTCCATGGTAACTTTGCATCGCCCATCGGTCCATTGGGAGCTGTTCAATTCTACTGAGGAACCCGCCAAAAAGTCAGAGCTGTTCAAGCACGCGGCACTGCACACTTGCATGAAGTCTGCAGCTCCTGCGGTCCCTCAGCTTACTGGATGGAGTACTATATTTATCTATTTGTTTTGTCAGTGCATCATATGGTGAATCACAGATATCCATCATTAATTATGTAATACAGTTTATGATTCTTTATCAATGATCAACATCTAATAATTATGATAGGAATTAATTTCATTTTTTCATTTTTTCCAGATGAAAGCAGTTATTGACTTGCAGCCATTGATAGATTGATAGCTAACTGACCATCCATCGTGGCAGGCGTTGCAGGGATGAACACCTTGGAGACGTCCAAATACTGTGGCGAGCTGCAGCAGCAGTGTCCCCCCCACATGTTTTCGCGGGTAATGTGGTGAATCCGACATACCATCCGTCAAACCATGTCACTTGCAGAGTCTTCCGGCATTCGGAGATATGTCATGGTGTTTGCCGGTCTCATTTTTTTGTAAGATTTCAGGCAAATTTGTGCCAAACTAGGGTTATAACATCCGAAGTTTCTAGGATGACGATTTTTTCAAAATAACTATTTTTATGATTTTGATACATTTCAGATAGGATTTGTTGTTCTGAATTGTTTCTGGCGTGGTTTTGCAGTTATGATGTTGATACGGTTTTAGATATGATTTTGATATGGTTTCAGTTATGATTCTTGATGTGGGTCAAAATTGTGATTTGAAGCCAACCCATCGGAACCATATCCAAAATCGTATCAAAAGCGTATCAAAATCGTATCAAAATCATATCAGAATCGTATCAAAACCACAAAAAAAACCCGAGAAATCGACCAAAAGGCTGTCCCGGGGCTGTTTCTGTTTCCTTTCTTGAAGCCAACCCGTCAGGAACCCTGAAAAAGGCACTTCGTTCCCAAACCATATCAACACCATATCAAAATCACATCCAAAACATTCCAAAACCATATCTAAACATATCTAAGCCATAACCCAAACCATATCAAGAACACAACAAAACCATATCGAAATCATAACCCCAAATTCAAAGCGTATCAAATTCATATCTTCCAATCGTATCAAAAACCATATTAAAATCGTAAAAACATATTTCCTGAATTTGGCATCCTGGGTTATAAAACTAGGGCACCCCAAAATCGCAGGTTTGTCATCCTCCTTTCCAAACAAATTCGCCATTTCAGCATATCTAAGTTGTGGTATCCCCTCCATTTGTGGAGAACCCCTGGTGATGTTGGTAGGTCAAAAGGTTTGCGTGGCCGATCGCAGGTCAGTGTTGCAAGGAGAAGGTACAGAGAAAATACAAAGAGAAGCTCAACAGCAGAGTTGGGTATGGGTCAAACTATCAATTCCCCCCAAAATGGTCACTAAACGTTGCAAATTTTGTGGGTCAAATGGCCCTCCGATTTTGAGAATTTTGGGGATGTGGAGAAATAGGGAATTTCTGCCAGTTGGCAGATTGATATTGATTTCCCACAGGCCTGTCCATGGTGGATTTCTGGATGTTCATTTCAACTTGAAAAAACACACATCCCGGGATGATCTGAGGATTTGCTCTGGATTTATGGGCTTCGGTGGCTGTGTTGAGGGCATCAAGGCTGCCATGGAGGCAAAAGAGAAGGAATGCAAAAAGAAGAAAGAACTCGTAACTTGGAAGCGGAGTGGATCACAAGATGTCTCTGTCTCCCCATCTACAAATTGAACTCACTTGGATTGAAGCATCGTATTGGAATCTGGGGATGAGGATGCGGGTACTGCCCATGGCAATTTTGGAAGGTGCCTTGCTTTTGTTTCTTCGAGAAGTGTTGCATCAGTTTTTGAGAAGCCAACATGAAGTTGAAGTCCTTGTATCTCAGGCAGACTACCAACGAGAGCAGCAAAAACAGGAGATCGAAAAAGCTTCAGGAATGGACATTTTTGACCTCCACGCATTTGAGGCTGGTTTGCTGGCTCACATAGCACTCGACTTTTTGACCTTTGCATATCCAAGAGTGGCCAGGTGAAAGTGAGAAGTAGAAAAGGGATCGACACTCCGTACCATGATGAGCGCTTTGGCCGAAGTTTTGTCTTGGCTACGGTGTTAGTTGTCATGGCATGTGCGATGATGCCAACCCACATCTCGTTTCCAGATACTCTGCAGAGATGGGTTGCTCGTTGTGTACCTTTTTTTGCCTGCGATCGTTCACACCAATCTACTTTCTCTCACCACAGTTTTGGTAGATCTCCCCCTTGAACCTTCTCCACTCCAGGAGGCTTGAAGAAATTAAACCATATTAAACCAACAGTTTCTCTCTGGTCATTTAGTACCATAAAAATGACCTATGGCCATGGATGATTCACCTTTTCCATGGCCAAATTTCCTTAGTCGAGGTGCGCTAGCTACAACGCGCCCAACTGCAGTGCTGCGCCCCTCTGCGCCTTCGGCGGCTGCGACCGGACCTTGTGGACCTTGACTGCGGCACCTCGATTGTGCCCTTGGGAGCTGGAAGATTTTAAGGACCAAAACAAGGCCATTGGGGGTCCTAAAATGGGCTACCCCCAACTCATCCAATTTTTTCATGGGATTTTCCATAAACCAACCATTTTGGGGTACCCCCATTGATTTTGTCGGGAATAGAAATCCAATGAAATCCACATCCTGGAAGTGGGATGTGAGCAGCAGGGTACGAAAGGTGTGACCTGTAGCCGTGGATTTTCGGGTGTTGGAGTTGCGAGTTGCGTCCTTAGTATGTCAGTGTCGTATCGATGTCCCACCTATTTTCCGAGCCACTGGATGCGCCGTGACGTGGTTATTTTAACTGGGAAAATGATGACAAACAGTTTTTTACCAACCTTTCAGACCAATTGTCCCTTGGATTTTGCTTCAGAAGCACCCCTTGTGCCCTGCCGGGCCAAGGACTTGAACGAAGTTGGGGGCTGAGGGATTTCATTTTGCCACACAAATTGGTTTGTACAAAAATGCTGGATACCCTGAACATTCCTATGTTGAAAAGGATGAGACGCTATTGGATTTTGGCACCTCTTTCCTGTTGCATCGCTCAAGGTGGAAGACTGGCTGGGCATGCTGAAAATGCTGCCATGCATTTGAGGAGTCCTCGTGCTGAGCAGAAAACAGAACTCGGAGTATTCGGGTCCATCTGGCAGTTTCAGTATTCTTTCCACCAGATGATTTCTGAAGTCGATTTGCTGAATCGTCAGGTATGACATTTGTTAAATCTGGGATTATCCTTGGACATCCGACGAATGGCCGCAGGGCAGTGGCATCATGAACGGCGTCGTGGCCGTGGGTCTCTATATGGCTCAATTTTTTTCAATAAAGCTTTGCTTTGCGTCGGCCCATGATTTTTCATTTGCCAAGCGCCACCAAAAAGACACCAAAAACGCCATGATTTTTATCAACTGATCACCATGGTACTGCACTGACTCCCTGACGGCCATGGCAGCCATGGCATCCATACGTCGCAGTCGCCTTCATTTCTTGGTCCCTCTGCTCCTAGGACCACTGTGTGTGTGTGTGATGTTGTGACTCTTTAATACAGGTACATCACATCACATACAGGCATTTGTTCAAACTGTCGATACCACCAGATGTTGGTTATTCATTGTCATTTACTAGTACAACATCCACTTTTGGGATAGCCAAATCAATATCATATCAAATCGGTTATATAAACATCGCGTCATATCCCCATTTTTGATTCAAATTGCCTATATTTTTGATTGCGAAATACCCTGAAAGGTTTTGAACCCCATTGTTTTTTGTATCCCAAGGAATCCTCATTTTTGATGGTTGAATCCTCATTAATTATTGGTGGTGACAGATCTCATATCATGTCATATCCCATTATATCCTCATTCAACCATTACATCCTCGCTGTATCCCCATTATATCAACATGATCAAAATGGTTGACTCATTAGTTTATCAACATTTAATGGGGATATACTATCCAAACCATATCCTATTCCAAATTTACTCCAAAAAAATACCCAAATCCAATCAAATTTACATATTTTAAATGATACCATTCGCATGGGTATATATATATATACCCTCTGGTTATTTAACATAGCCATGGAAAATGGCCCATTTATAGATGGTTTACCTGGGTTTACATATTAAAAATGGTGATTTTCCATGGCTATGTTAAATAACCAGAGGGTATATTCATTTGTGATTCTTCAATCTCCAAATCCCTGGCATTTTCCCAGGACTCTTTGCCACCGAGCAGCTTTTTGTGGTTCCTCGCCGCGCTGCCCTGTCTCTGCTGGGGACGCTGCAGGTCACGATGCCGGCGATGGCAGATGAGATTGACGATGAAGTGGCCGAATACATCAAACAGATGAGGTCAGCAGTGGGCCATGGGGATCAAATGCTAGGTCTTGGTGAATATACATAGTATATATATAAATATATGTGAAAGCATTGCAGGCAGGAATTCAACATCGTTCACGAGTCACGCAGCGCAACACCCGCTGTGTTGGCTCAAGACCGCCCAACGCTCCTGTGTAACGTGAAAAGGGTTCTGATGAGCGCATCTGGTTGAAGGGGGCATCAACAAAGACTATAACATTAACAAGGTGGAGGACAAGGTCAAGTACATCCCGTCATTGAGGGCTGTCCCCATTCGCAGGTTATCAGCCGTACGCTCATCACTGGGCGTACGGTGGTCCCACTTTATCCTCAACCCCTTCGGCATCTTGGTCTTCCTGCCCTACTACAAGTCATTGGTCTTGAAGCAAACGGAGGCAGACTAACAACAAGAAGATGTCGCAGAAGAACCAGTCGAGCAGCAACGACACAAGCTTTTCCTTCGGAGCGAATGCTGCTCCAGCCCAGGCGATCAATGACACGCCTGGATCCCAAGAGAGCGGCGGCGGCGGCACGATGTCTTACCGTGCAACTGGAAGTATAGCATCAACAAGCAGCTTCACTGTGGTCAATCAAGCTGACGTAGTTCGAGGAGGAAGTGCCAGAAGATCAACATCGGCAAGATCACCTCGCGCTGCAAGGTCTCGCATTGCAGAAGACGGCGGTGGCCGAAGCCCGTCGGGCGCGGCCACGCGGGAGGATGAGGCAGGTAA
>Ga0126342_10007206_pt1:12500-19824 | contig 19824 bp, 16 predicted proteins | sample Cyp1metagenome_FD_92528 | JGI IMG/M metagenome (GOLD analysis project Ga0126342, IMG submission 92528) | Coral microbial communities from Lord Howe Island, Old Settlement Bay, Australia - Cyphastrea 1 metagenome | ecosystem: Host-associated > Invertebrates > Cnidaria > Coral ... | reverse complement strand
GTTGTGCATCAGCAAGTTGTGTGTGTGTTGTGTATGTGTGTGTGGACAAGTTGTGTGTGATCAAGTTGTGTGAGAGTAAGTTGTGTGTGGACAAGTTGTGTGTGAGCAAGTTGTGTGTGAGTGTGTTGTGTGTATGGACAAGTTGTGTGTGATCAAGTTGTGTGAGCGTAAGTTGTGTGTGGACAAGTTGTGTGTGGACAAGTTGTGTGTGAGCAAGTTGTGTGTGTGTGTTGTGTGTGTGTGATCAAGTTGTGTGTGATCAAGTTGTGTGAGCGTAAGTTGTGTGTGGACAAGTTGTGTGTGAGCAAGTTGTGTGTGGACAAGTTGTGTGTGTGTGAGTACAAGTTGTGTGTGAGTAAGTTGTGTGTGGACAAGTTGTGTGTGAGTAAGTTGTGTGTGGACAAGTTCTGTGTGAGTAAGTTGTGTGTGAGGCAGGCGGCGGGAGGACAGGACGGGGACGGGGCGGGAGTGCAGAACCAAAAACAAGAACCCCACACAAAGATGTGGGGAATTACTTCCAGCAATCCGCCGTTCTATCGAATTTGTTTTGCCGTTAAAGTTTAGAGGTCATTAAATCTGATATGTCACCCGACATTTTTCCAGCATTTTAATGGCGTTGCATCGGACATTCTATCTTACATATATTCTAATATATTGATGAAGCAGTGGAAGAGGTGAACGAATTGCTCAATGTCCTGTTGGAAAAATGTGCTCGTGATGGAGCCTTTCCTTTGTTAGTTTGTGATTTCAATGTTTGTATTGGAAGGTGTCTTGATCTTGACGATATTGATGTCATTGGATGCAGTGACGGACCGAGGAACAGCCGTGGATATTTTGAATCGGTTGGCCCTGGTTGACTGCGCAAACAGGACATATGAACGTTCGCTGGATCCGAGTTCAATTGGATTTCCTATTGGCTGATTGTTCAAACCCGGAACGTTTTTATGATTGCGATTGGGTTGGATCATCGTTGCGTGCATGCTGTTGTGCATGTGGCCGTTCGTCACCCCAAAGTGATTTCATACCGTCGCAGACACTTGAAACATTGGAAACCGTTTATGAATGCTAGAAACGAAGCACATGCATGGTTTTCAAACATCATTACAAAATACTACAAACATATGTTGAGCGTCATCCAAGGTCATCGTTAGATTCATTGCAGCAGGCCTTGTTTCATGCGCATGGTGACAGCTGAATTGACCGAACCAAATTCAAACCATCAGACAGGTTGAGGTCCTTGCGCCACTTTTATTATCCGACGGGTGCACCGGAGCGAACTACGAAACTGGAAATATACAAGTGCTAAAGTTCATAATTCATGGTTTCTAAAACTGAGAAATTAAAAGAAGAAAGCGTTATATTTCATTATATTTCCATATATATATTTCCTGAGTAGGTGTAGCTATGTCCAAAACAAACACAAAATTTGGTTTCTTGCAAAATTGGTCGAACAAACTGATCCGCACAGGACCGTTGGTATGATGACTGCGCGCCGTAGAGGGTCCCAATAAGAATCTAGTTCCCTCCCTGGACCCTTTCTCTTGCGGGTCCCTCAGATTGTATGCGCAAGCGTAGCAGAAAATCTGTTGGCGTAGCGTGCAATGTATGTGCAAGCCTGGCAAAAGATCTGTCAGCGTAGCATGCAGTGTACGCACAAGCGCGGCAGAGAAATTGTTAGCGCAGAATGGGGATCCGTTAGCGTACTGTAGCATGCAGAGTATCGTGACAGAAAACCTGTTAACGAGCAATGCCATGCACGCGCACGCGTAGCAGAAGATGTGCTGACGTAATTAGCATGATAAGCATCACCCAAACAAAACAAATGTTATTAGCCCCCCAACATGACCGAAGCATACTTTGCACAACATCCACTTGAACAGAAAGAACGAAAAGTAACAACCCTTTTGGGACGGCGAGTCAGCCGATAGCCGAAAACTACTAACCGGCAGCACCCTTTAAAACTCATCCAAATCGTCGCAAATTAAGTTGGATCAATTTGACCTATTTTGGTCGCGGATACATTGTCATGATTGTCCAAATAGGGGTGCATGAGTGCACGATCTGCATCGCCTGTTCTGTGTCGGGTATACAGTATAGGCATATAGGTAGCAAAAATAAAAGCTACATTGCACACTTAGGTTTGTAGATAATTTACTATATAATTTGATTTTGATCTCTAAAGCCGGGGTCAGGTTTCCATAGCTTTATAATGCTTTATATAATTTTGTTCATGACACGTAATCGTTTTCACATGGATGTCATTGTTGGACGCAGTGGGTTTGGTTTCGGAGGCGAATTGATTTTGTGTCTGATGCGAAGGTTTGGGTTTGGGTTTCGTTGGTTGTTCTGTCCTGACTATCCTGACTCGTACATTTCATAGTGTAATTTCATGATATTTCACGTAATGTCTGAATGTCTGGTGCATTGTTGGCGCTCGTTTCGGGCGCAAGGTTAGTGCTTACAGGTGCCCTGGGCGTCTGGAGTGATTGGCCACTGCCTACCTTGAAATTGATACCACGCTGTGAAAAGTCAAAGCCGATGCAAAAGACCTGCATGTCTATAAGGGTTGACCGCGATACTGTTTCCACACTTGCAAGATTAGGCCTCGGCCCGAAGAGAAAGAATTCTACACCACGGTATCACATGGGAATGCTTACTTCCAAAAGTTGAGCAATATGTTCGATTCGGACGTATCAAACTTGGAATGCTTCGTCTTTCTTCAAGCCAAACAGTTTTTGACGTGACTGGCCTCATCTTTTTGGAGAAATCAAGGCTGATTGAGCGCATTCGGAGTGGCAAGGCGGAAAATGAATATCTGACAGCACTGAGTAATTGGCCAATTGGCTAACTGGTCTTACGGCGTTGCGTGTGGTATTTGGGAACCAGTGACTAGACTGGATCTTGGCAGCACATATTGACAGCGTTGTATTCATGATCGCAATTTGTCCAATGAAATGGCAGGCGATCTTGTACGGCAAAGCGACTGGGTATAACGAGCTACAACTCAACATTCATGCACAGGACGATATGCGGGTCTGAATGCGTAAGAATGGATAGGGACAAAAATCCCATCAGAAGCCATCGTCCAAAGATCAGCTATGGCAGCTATGGTTTCACGGCACATCAGCGATGAGGAATCCCGACCAGCGCAGCAAACTCTTTTCGACTCACTGCATGTTCAAGTTCAAGTGGAGATGGAAACGTAGCTGCTGGCAGCTCTAACCTGCTCAGTGTCAAGCCCATTCCCAACCACATATTTTTTGGACAAGAGGTCAGATCTATATGAATAATTGTGTGTGTGTCAATATAGATATATAAGATGTACATTGATACACATTAATAATCACTAATCATTAAGCATAAGCATTTAAATTTATAATCATTAACAATCACTAATCATCATTCATAAGCATAATCATTGGCAACCACAAACCCCCAGATCCCAACCTAGGCAGCAGGCAGCCACATTGCAGGGCCGGTGGTGCCCACTGTGCCGTTTTGGAAGAGCATTGCCATCAAGGCAACCATGGCCTGAGGCTGTGGGGATCCTGGTTGGATTGATGTGATGTGTACATGTAAAAAGTCAAATATATTCCTGTAAAGGTACATATTATTATGTGCATATAGTTGTCTATCTATTTGTCCATTTTTGTAATTATATTGTGTCTGAGTATCTAGTTAAAATGTAGAAACCCATATGCGTACCTCATGTACCTGATGCATACCTCACTTGTATCGGGGCAGTACATGGAATGATTGCTGCCCAGTGACCAAGCGGCCGTTGGCAATCTCGGCCGACAGCTTGGTTTTCCTCACCTAGCCAGTGCAAGCCATGCAATGGGTGGATATCACTTGAGTACTCACCTTTGATATCTGCATGTTATCATATGTTGAATCTTGGCACTTATAATTATACGTAGTTACAGTGACTCATAGATAGATAGATAGATAGGTAGGTAGATAGATGGATAGTAGATAGATAGATCGCTAGATCGCTAGATAGCTAGATAGCTAGGTAGATAGATGGGTAGGTAGGTAGGGTAGGGTTAGGTTAGGTTAGGTTAGGCTAGGTAGGTAGGTAGGTAGGTAGGTAGGTAGGTGGAGAGGCAGACAGATGGACGCATAGACAGATATATACAGATATTGAGTCATATTTATGTACATACATCGATTACATGGATCATCTCTTACTGATAGGTGTTTCAAGCACCATCCACGCCTCAGGATCCTTGAACTCAATGGGGTCAAAGTTAAAGATGAAGTTCCTCGGCCAGATCTGGCTGTGAGCCACATGTCTCTGACTAAGAGCCACTGAGCTCCCTAGCCTATAATGTGTGTATATATATATATATATACATATGTACATTGTACAAAAATACATACATATGTATACATGATTATAATTGATTATACATGTATGTCAAATGTGTATATGTAGAGAGACTGGTAGGAAAGTATACCATGACCCATCATGAAAAAAATCGTGCTTGCTCGTCACGGTACGTTTGAAAACCTGATACTCTGGTGAATCCCAAAATGGTTGGTAGTCATAGATGTTCATCTTTCCCAACTATGGTAATTCATAGGTATTGATCCATCCCCATATCTCCCTTCACTTATCTTCAATCCCATCAATGGCACAACAACCTCCACCATCGCAGCCATGAGTCTTGCCCGCACCCAGGAAGCCGTAGCCTGCGCAGTTTGGTGTTTTGAGAACATGGCTACAATGGAAAGTGATTAGTGGTCATGATTTTATTGTTGGGATTCCTTACGTACATATATTAATATGTATATATATATGTACTGTACACAAATGTGTGTGTGTGTATATATATATATAGTTTGCAGTGGACATGTATGTCAGCGTGTGCGTGTGCTTGTGCGTGTGTGTATGTGTGTGTGTGTCCGTATGATAGTTCATATGTGTATATGATTCATATGCGTTGTTGTTTCTTATTCACCAATGAATGTACATACCGATTCTATCGCTTCATATGATTCATATGTGAACACCCAACAAGGTGGTCTGTTGCTCCCATTGTCCCGCTCGTACTGAAATCACACGGAGCCTTTTGTTTCAGAAAACAAGATGAGACCAAAAAGATGAAGCACAACCCTAGCCAACACCAATTCAAAGCAGTCTGGCCAGGCAGATCACTGGAACTCAGAAACCTCAGGACAAGCTTTTGGACCAAAATTTGTGACTTGTTGACTCCGGGTGATTTCACTTAGACGCAAAAATCAACAGCGACGTGCCTGGTTCAGTAGGTTGGGATTCTCACAGGATGACTTCTTCTTTGATAGGTGATGGTTTTGGAAGCTTCACATCATGTCGTTTCCCTGTTCCAGCACGACATCCGAGCCAGTTGCGCCTTCATAGTCACCTGGGGCACGCTTGGGGTCCTGGCGCCAGAAGTAGCCCTCATAGTGGCCCAAGAAGAGCACGATCTGAACCCAACCCTCCAGAGGCACCTGAAACAGAACAGTTGGGTCTTGGTTCGGGTGGAAAACCGCACAAAAACCATGGGAAAGCCTGAAAAAAAAACATCCAACATCCATCAACATCATCAACCTCTGTTCTTCCAAACCGTCATGGACTTGACATGGCTAAACTAACCACCATTGCAATACGTTCATCGACACTCCCAACGGCCAGCTCTTGCTATCTGTAGACCCTCTCACATAACACAGTTTCATGCAGGAAAGGCTAACCCGCCTTGGAGATTGCTGCAATGCCATGAGGCATGTCAGCAAATTTGATGCCCTTCTCAGGGGACAGGTAGCCGGGCCAGCGGAAGTACTCTGGCACGATGTAGCCAACCTCATATGACCGACTGTTCATGTGTTCCATAAAAACTGCTCTGGATGCCATGCTGCATGTGACCAAACTATTTTACATCTCTCAGTTGTTTTTGGTTTTGAGACTAGTTTTGCCAAGACACGCAGGCCAACATGCCTCGGCAAGACATAGCAAGGCATGCTGTTTGGTATCAATCTGGTTAATGGCCGAGACATCGAATTCTGGTAGAAACATACAACTGAAATCCGTTGCCAAGAAATCGCAGATGTGGACAATGGAGGACATGATTTGAATCAAACCACTCAATTTAGCGTCGCTCCAGTCACAACTTCCAAGGCGCAAATGCGGCCGTGCTTCAACTCTGCGGCGCGGCGGCGCTTGAAGGTGTCAACCTGGTTGTGGGTCCAAGGTTTGCATCGATGAAAAAAAAACATGGAATTGTTCCTGCCGCGGAACGTGGATATCAAAATGTATATAATTGTATATATATATATTTGTGTGTTTGTGTGTTTATTTCTGATTACATTGAAGATCTGTCAAATTTCCATCTATATTTAAAATTCAAATGTGTATTATCCATATGTCGCGGCCGGGTCTAAGTCCTCCGACATCGCCGTCGGCTGAAAGGCCCAAAGGATCCCAAAATCCGACGGGAGCCTGGACACCCAACTCACCTGGCGCTTGGCATGGCAATGATTGTTTCAACAAAAAAGGCCAGTCAGGATGTCTGTATCTCAAGAAAAATGGATAAACACAATAATAGTAATAATAATAAGAAGAAGAACAATGATAATGATAGTATGGAATATTAGATCTATTTAGATTTGCTGTCCAAGTGTTTTTATCCCCATTCATAGTGTTGGTTGGTGCTCCATAAGATGGAAACACAAAGAGTGTTCCAATGGTTTCAACATGTTTCAACGCATCTTGAGCCAATGGGGTCCCAACAGTTTGAAACTTCAGCACCTTCAAAGGCGGAGGAAGGCAGCCACATGTCAGGCCCGGTGGTGCCGAAGAAGGCGTTCTGGGAGATCATCCCAGTGATGGCCACCATCGCCTGGGTTCACAGCTGTGGGAATGAAACCTTCCACCTGTGAAAATACTTACAGTAAACTTCAGCATCATGATCATCATGATCAACATCATCGTCATCGTCATTATCAAGATCATCACCATGACCATCCTCATCATCATCATGATCATCATCATCATCATGATCATCATCATCATCACCACCATCACCATCATCACCATCACCATCATCATCATCATGATCACCATCATCATCATGATCATCATCATCATCATGATCATCATCATCATCATGATCATCATGATCATCATAATCACCATGACCATCATCATCATCATCATCATCGTCATCATGTACATCCTCATCATCATCTTAATCACCATCATCAAAATCATCATCATCATCATCATCATCAACATGATAAACGCCATCGTCATTGTCATAATCAAGAACATCATCATGCATCATCATGCATCATCATCATCATC
>Ga0126342_10007206_pt1:0-5000 | contig 19824 bp, 16 predicted proteins | sample Cyp1metagenome_FD_92528 | JGI IMG/M metagenome (GOLD analysis project Ga0126342, IMG submission 92528) | Coral microbial communities from Lord Howe Island, Old Settlement Bay, Australia - Cyphastrea 1 metagenome | ecosystem: Host-associated > Invertebrates > Cnidaria > Coral ... | reverse complement strand
TAATAGGCCAAGGCCAGTTTGTCGATTTTAACAGCCATGAAGTCGCTATCTCAACGGTCGCTCCTCGGGGTCCTTGAACTCAATAGGCTCGAAGTTGAAGATGAAGTTCTTGCCAGCACCAAGGAAGCCATAGCCTGCCCATCATATCCCATCATAACAGTGTACGATCTTCATGGGGTCCCAATATGTCCCAATCATACACACAAAAACAGGATAAAACAGGCATGTCACGTCCAAGGTCCATCCGAGTTCGAATACCCGTTTCTATCCATATTCGCAAATGAACATGCGAATTGAAGACAACCTGCACCATTGCTGAAACCGACAAACCGACACATTGAAGTGGGATGAATCGGAATGAATCGGATACCTTCAGACCTCCACGTGCCTTCATAGTCACCTGGGGCACGCTTTGGGTCCTGGCGCCAGAAGTAGCCCTCATAGTGGCCCAAGAAGAGCACGATCTGAACCCAGCCCTCCAGAGGCACCTGCCACTGGATGATGTGATCAGATTGGGCGAGAATCCAGATTTTCAGTGGATCCTGCACTTCAATTCTTGGACAATCAAACTCTGATCTGCATGTTGTGCACTTCTGTATTTTCTTGTGTGATTATACTTGACTTATCTCTCTCTCTCTCTCTCTTTATATACTTGACTATACCGCAAGTAGATGAAAGTGATGTCCAAACATGTCCCAACAAACTTATGAAGCAACCAAAAGAGTAGCCGTGCCCACCTTGGAGATCGCCGCAATGCCATGAGGCATGTCAGCGAACTTGATGCCCTGTCGGCGCAACGTCCGATAAGAAAAAGCCGACAGCATGGAACACATCTGGACACATGAAAGCCCCAAAACAAAAAGGGATGGTGATTTCTTTATGTTTTCGTGTTTTTGTTGGTTGGATTTCATGTTCATCAATTTCATGGGTGAACATCGTGAACACAGATGTCCAATGTTGCTTCTCCATGACGTGGAACATGGCAGGTAGCAATGCGAACATGGCAAGTTATCCATCCTATCTGATCCCATCCCATCGCATACATCAAATCAATTCACCAGCCATAAAAGTCCCCTTGTTTATCATCGGTGACATCGCAGTGAGGTGGCTATATAGGCTATAATTTATCCACATATATAATCCCACTATATCCCCGTGGATATTCCATTAGTATCAATATCCCATCATATCCCCAGTTAGTTGGCTCGATACTGGCACCATACGTCACACGTTTGCCTTCTCTGGAGAGAGGTAGCCGGGCCAGCGGAAGTACTCAGGGACGATGTAGCCAACCTTGACATGTTCTCTGCAGAGGAAAAACAACAGTTGGCCAACAGTTTTTGACAAATGAACTGTCCCAATGCACTTACAAAATTCATATCAAAATTCCCGCTTCGAAAGAGCCCATGGATGATGTATCTGTGCTATTTTCATGGTACCTTTCTACACATATACTGGCTACAGTATGGCTACATTGCATACATCTACCTATCTGAAGTTCAGATTGAACATATTCAAACACACCCGATCTATACCCATGGTTGATACAGCTGCATCTGGTTCCTGTCCTCACGTGCAACCAAGCAACGCATGCCAACATGCCTCAAAGCTTGGTTACCCTGTTTAGAGGATGGGGATCGGAATCATCTGGGGAAAGCCCTGGAATGATCGGAGATACCATGACTAAGCAACCAGTACACTATATAGCCTGAAACTGCCAAAATCTGCAAAAATCGGGACCCATCTCCACATAGTTCGGCTTTTCTCGGAACAAAATGGAGCAATCGCCAAGATTGGGCAATGGAAGCATCCTTCAGTCCCAGCTGCAAATGCGTCCGTGCTTCAATTCCGCGGCGCGGCGGCGCTTGAAGGTGTCAACCTTAGCGAAGATCTATAATAGTCTATCATAGTCTATAATCGTCTACAGATCGACGATCTACTGCATCTACTGGAAATCTTCACGTCCTCCGTCCTTTCGTTTAGTCAGTTTCGTCCTTTCGTTTCAGCCTTGGCTCCGCTACATCGCTACGCCGCTACATGGCCAATGAGCTCCGCTACATGGGGCTCTGACGTCGCCATCAGCAGACAGGCCCAAGGGGTCCCAGAACCCCACGGGTGCCTGCACGCCCAACTCGCCTCGCAGGTATCATCTTTGTGACGATCAAAACACGAAATCAATAAATTGCTGGGAAAATCTAGAGGACACCCGTAGATTTCATGGCAAAATCCATGGTTTCCTGATGTTTCCTGTAGATTTTCCCACAAAAACCAATCCAATACCAATCCATTGAATTAAGACATGAAAATCATTTAAAATCTATGATATTCACGTCCTGGCCAAGTCCCCCAAAAATGTGAGCCAATCGGAACCGTCAGGGGCAGCATGAAGAAAAAATAACATAACAACATGAAATAAGAATCTAGATTGATTACATCCCGAATCCATTGATGTTCGATCCCGATCTTTGGCTTGGAAAACCGCTGCCACATGTTGTGTTGGTTGAAGCCGTTAACCATCCACCAATCAATTTGCAATTATAGGTATTTATAGGTATAGTTTATTCCTTACATCCCCATCATTCTCATATATTCTCTGAGACACTTTGAACCTGAACAATGTTGAACCACTTTGAACCATATTTTGAAGCATTTTGAACCCCCTGAACCAGTCATCGCTTTTCATGCCCTCCCCTTGAAACTTCAGCACCTTCAAAGGCGGAGGAAGGCAGCCACATGTCAGGCCCGGTGGTGCCGAAGAAGGCGTTCTGGGAGATCATCCCAGTGATGGCCACCATCGCCTGGGTGTTCGTTTGAGTAAGTGGGTTATAACTTGAAAAATATATATATGTATATGTATATATATATATGTATGTATATATATATGTATATATATATATATATGTATATATATATATATATGTATATATATATATGTATATATATAAAACCCACATATAACCCTGTTTTTACTGGATTGGTAAGTGGTCCCAAAACCCACATCTACTCCGTACAGTACGTATATAAGATGCATATTGCCCACTTACTAACTGGGATGCACCCCCAAGTATATCGTTTTACCTTTCAAAAATGGGGGGTCTGAAATCTTGCCTCAAGCCCCAGACAAAGTCAGGGTTAAGGGGTTTACTGTTTCAAACAACCCTCAAATTAAGTTGAATCCACCACAGAGGAAACATATCATCTTTGGGGGGTCATTGTCCACTTCCATGGTAGGGCAAGTGCAGCCAGACTTGATGATCATGGTTACGAAGATGCACAGAGCTTCACAACCCGTGGCACAGGTAAGGCGTGGTAAGGCATGGCAAGGCACCAATCGTCCGTTGTTGATCTCAGCATCCAGGGATCGGCTATTGACATCAGGCTCCTTGGTGCGAAGAAGTCTGACAGAGTCAGAATGGCTGGGATTCAAAGTCCCTGCATTGCTTAGCTTATTTGGTTTCACTAGAAGGCTCCTAATAAAAAATGGGCGACTCCTTCATCTTCATCAAGGAACTGACCTACAGATCCTTCCAGTGAATTCTACGTCTCTTGTTTCTGAATCCTAGGAGGTTTTGCAGGTTTTTGGTGTTCAGCTTCTGATGTTCTATCATCGCCAGTTGCCACCAAGCCGCGGCCTTCTTGGGCAGCGGCAAACCGAGCTTCCCGAAGCCAACCAAGTCACCTGGGATTCGATCTGCCTCCTGCCTGGCATAGGAAGACAGGTCACCTAGAGATACTCCATTCACCCCTGCTCACGCAATTACAAGAGACAAGAACAAAATCGTAATATATAAATTGGAAGCAAAAGTCGCGGTTGATTTGGCCAGTGGAAAATGGAACAGCCCCAAACATCACCTGCACTAAACCGACCACTCGACCATTATGTGAAAATGCCACCTTCCAGGGAAGAGCTCCAAGAAGCCAATGAAGACAGCGATCTGTGCCCAGCCCTGAGCTTCAAAGTAGGCACCCTTTTTAATTTCGCAGGGATAACATGGGATTGTCAACCGTAAAGTTCTCAGTGTCCTTCATTTTCCAGCGGATTTTCCATTGGCAGCTCATGAATCCGACATCTGCAGGAAGTGCATCCCCGCCTCGGCAGGCAGCTTGTACAAGGCCTGGATTCCGTTGGGAATGTCGGCAAACTTCAAGTCTGCGCAAGGTCCGGGGTGCTGCGGCTGTTGGTTGGCTGTATCCCAACACCAACATATCCCCAGGGAGATGGGAGTTGGATGGGTAGAATGGGTAGTGGGAAAGCGACAACTCCATCTGTGGCATGGTGGCTCTGAAATTTCGACCTAAGTAGGCACCCAGATTCAGGTTCCACTAGACTACGAATCTGGCCATGATCAACTGCAGAAGAATATGCAAAGCCCTCACCTAAGAATGGCCTCCAAACAAAACCAACGAAAAACACAACTGCTGCGGACGCAACTGCAGCCTGTTGATGGAGAGCAGTAGCCGGGCCATCGGAAGTACTCAGGAACAATATAACCCATGCAGGCCCACATGGCAACTCTGCCTCAGTCTCTGCAGAGTTTTTTTTTATCCTGACTGCACAGTCTAGCTGTCTGAGTCAGTTGTATGACGCTCATTGTCGCAGTCATTAACACCCTCCCGGAAGAGCAACGACAAACCCCATTTTCCATCATGAATATTCCATGATAATATTACGGCCAGGCGCCTTGTGTTGCCCGGAGATTTACAGGGACGTTCCCGGCATGTTGATGATGATGATGATGATGATGATGATTGAAGATCTTCAATGAATGTAAGAGTTTCACGGGGTGGGAGAATTAAACCCTTATTGAAGATCTTCAATGAATGTAAGAGTTTCACGGGGTGGGAGAATTAAACCCTTATTGAAGATCTTCAATGAATGCAAGAGTTTAACGGGGGTGGGAGAATTAAACCCTTATTGAAGATCTTCAATGAATGGAAGAGTTTAACGGGGGTGGGAGAATTAAACCCTTATTGAAGATCTTCAACGAATGGAAGAGTTT
>Ga0126342_10007205_pt1 | contig 19824 bp, 15 predicted proteins | sample Cyp1metagenome_FD_92528 | JGI IMG/M metagenome (GOLD analysis project Ga0126342, IMG submission 92528) | Coral microbial communities from Lord Howe Island, Old Settlement Bay, Australia - Cyphastrea 1 metagenome | ecosystem: Host-associated > Invertebrates > Cnidaria > Coral ... | reverse complement strand
ATCCTTGAGGGTTCCAGGGTGCCAAGGTTCCAAGGTTTCAGGGTTCCACGGTCGCAGGTTCCAAGGTTCCAGGGTTCCAGGGTTCCAGGGTCCCACGGTTTCAGGGTTCCAAGGTTTCCAGGGCTCCAAGGGTTCCAAGGGTTCCAAGGGTTCCAAGGGTTCCAGGGTTTCAGGGTTCCAGGATCCCAGCAGGGTGCCAGGTGTGCAGTGTTGCAGGGTTCCAAGGTTCCAGGGAGGGTTTCAGGGTTCCAGGGTTCCGGGGTTCCAGGGTTCCGGGGCTCCAAGGTTTCAGGGTTCCAGGGTTCCAGGGTTCCAGGGTCCAGGGTTCCAGGGTTTCAGGGTCTAGGATCCAGCAGGGTTCCAGGCGTGCAGGGTTGCAGGGTTCCAGGGTTCCAAGGTTGCAGAAGGTTCCAAGGTTTCAGGGTTCCACGGTCGCAGGGTTCCAAGGTTCCAGGGTTTTCAGGGTTCCAGGGTTCCGGGGTTCCAGGGTTCCAGGGTTCCGGGGTTCCAAGGTTTCATTCAGGGTTCCAGGGTTCCAGGGTTCCAGGGTTCCATTCCGGATTTTGAAGGCTGCAAGTCCCCGCGAGCCAGCCCCAGCCCTAGAGATTGAAACCCAACAGGCCCTGCTGTTGGGAATTTCCTTAGTAGAATCTAATTCTTGATGATCACACCTTACTTTATTGTTGGTTGATGTACCCTCCGGCAATCAAACATGGCAATGTGATTTCATTTTCCAGCCAGCCATGTTTGGTTCCATGAGGGTATCCATATTTTCCAGAGAACAACTCAAAAACCCAAGCATCAACCGCTGCCTGGTAGGACCCAGCATAGCCCTCCACAGCATGGGCCGCTCCTCGGAGGGACCTAGTGGGCAGGTGGCAACATTGATTACGGTGGGACGACATGAGTAAGCAACGCAACAATAACATTGGTATCTTAAAATGGATCAAACATATTCTACAAATAGGTATAGCTTATCTGTATGTATATAAATAAATATAAATAAACATATATATATATATATATACACGTATGTATATATACACTGTAGATGTAATATACATATAATATAATATAACATACATACATAATATGTACATATTATATCCGATCATCATAAATCGACAGGTTTCTTGGGACTAGACTAGATTACTGGCATTTTTTTTGGGTACCGAACAGGATCGTATGTAGGGATTGCCGTGGGGTGATGCCGCGTGATGCTGGTGAAACATGGCCTGATTTGTTCAAGTCTTCGAAACCATCGTTGATATTCGGATGAGTATGCAACTCGTTGGTAAATTGGCCCAAATCATCATCTAATCCAATCACTCCAGTTACAACACACATTGAATCACATGAGATCTATCCATCTTCAGAATGGGTCCACTTTCCAAGTCATCTCATAAGCCAAATATGTTTTTCCACTAGCCAGGACCATCAGAGGTAACATCTCCGAGTGTTGCTGCAGTGCTTCCAAGGTACAACCGTGCAGAAAGCTGATGGCAGCGGCCGTTTCAACGTCTTTGGCCTGTCAAAACCATGTGGAGTGGATCTTATCACGTTGGCATATAAAAAAACAATACCCTCTGGGAAACTTACTACGGAAAAATCATCATTTTTGATGGGTACATCATCTATAAATGGGGATTTTCAATTACGTTAGTTTACTAAAAGGTACATCACCTGAATATTTGTTGCATGGAACACTAAAGGCATGATGTATGGAAACTTATTTTCCTATTGAATATTTTCATGATTGGGTTCCATGATGCACTATTCTCAGGGTCTATGTGAATTGGGAAGATGGTAACTTCCAAATGGTCATCCCAAAAATCAAATCTGCCCTCTTCTATGGGTTCTATACTCACAATTGTTGGGCAGATTCACCTTAGTAACTGCTATGCATGTATATCCCAGTATGTCCCCACAGTTCCAACCTGGTTGGGGGCCACCTTGAACCTTGATAACCCATGGACGCAACGGCTGGCAGGTGGCATGGGTCCATGGAGTGGGTGCATGCCAGCGCCAGCGCCAAAGGCTGCAGAAAAGGGCGCCGGAAACCGAGCTCACACCAAATCGAAAGCGCGTGACTAGGTGGAATAGCAGCCCCTGTAGAATACTTTAGTAACTTTAGTAGCATCACAATGTGGAAGAGCAGGAAACGCTCCTGTAGATTGATTCGGTAGCTGTTCTCCCGTACATTAATTTACCGCCCCGAGCAAAATAGTAATAACTAAAGCACAGCAGGCACACCCTTGAATCGAACGACTATAAGTTGCCTACCGTTTATTTTCGGCGGGAACCAGCGCCCGTAGACCAGTTCAATGGGATTAAAGGCTCCTGGAAACATTTAGTAGCACGAAGTCCCCCGTACAGGAATTAAAACCAATGCAGTCGCGGAAAAGGTTCCCGTAGACCAATTTATTCGCAGAGAAAGACTCCCGGAGGAATCCGCATTCTTCTTAGTAACCCAAAGATAGAGAATTCAAATTCCAATTAAAATCCCATTATCATCCCATTCAATTAAAGATAGTTGCTGATAATCCCATTGACATTATCATCCCAATAATCCATTATCATCCCAATTAAAATTCCATTATCATCAATTATCATACCATTATCATCCCCATTAAAAATCAATTGAACCTTTTCCATTTTTTTTCGGGGGTAGCTGCTGACCACACCTGCATCGCAGATCTCAGGGCGGCAGCCACACTCACCTGGGGATAGCATCAGCAAACATCGAAGGATTTGATCAACAAAAAAATTGGGTTTAACCAGCAGAATACCATGCAAAATTGGAACTAAATCATCAAACATGACTTTTCCACTAACAAACATTGGGATTTAACCAACAAACATGAGGAACCAACCAGCAAAACGATGTGGGTTTTAAGTTGTGTAACAAACTAGCAAAATCTAGCAAAGGGCAGTTTCATGGATTTTGGTGACACAATTCTCCCATATCATCCCATATCCCATATCCCAGATCAGTGACAGTTAACCACCTGATTCACCGGTCAACCCCCACAATAAATTGCTGGTGAAGCAGTGAAGCCCTAGATTTTTACTGAAGAACATAGCATTTACCGCCGCCTCATGAGGTTCAAAGCCCAAGTGGTTCAAGGCTTCTTGCCTCGAAGGACTATGGATGGGGCAGCGGGAGTGAAATATGGTAAATTACCCAGAAGAAAAAAATGGATTTCAAAAATAAGACAGCTCAATGGATGATATATTTGAAAAGTACAGCTGGATATATGCAAAAACCGGGAATTGAGGTCTGACGCATAGGGGATGCCATGAAGACACGTGGTGATCCCAAACCAACACTGGGGATTGAAGCAGCAAAAATTGGAATCCAGATGAATTCAGGCAACACACATGATATCTGGTGCTTGGTATCACCAACTGAGAACAATCGTTTTTTAAAGCAGAAATGGCAATTTCAACAAGGGTGAATGCGGATATCACTATGAAGGCAATGAAGGGTATCCTTTGTGTGTGTAGTATGTTTAAAATATAACCATGTATCTGTATAGGAAATGAGCATCACCAAAATACGGACAAGACCACCATTCATCACTGCTACCACTTGGGCATCTTACCAGCAACTTTATTCGCTAGAACTGCCCAATATCTCCTTAAGCATCAAAATCCCAACTTCGTCCCACTTCTGTTGACTCCCATTGGTTGAAACACATCCTTGATGAAACATTTTCCTGATTTAACCCCTAACTATTGATTAACTTCTAATGATTCTCATGGTGACCCCTTTGCCCATGACAACCCACATCTATTGCTGGTTCGATCATCATTTTGTGGATGTTGATGCCAACAGCCTTTCACTATCAACATATGGGAACTTAAACACCCAAAAATTCACAGACGTGCCATCCGTTAAATCCCGGTTTTTCAACCATCCGCAGCCAAACACCACCCCCACGTTGTCGCCACGCTGCGCGTTGGCGGGCACTCCCTCGCTCGGCCACTGCACCTTGGGAATTCTTTTTGGGCCATGGGTAACTCCACTGGGTTCTTGGAGAATTTGACCCAGGAAGAATTTGACGATTCCAACTAGGGAAGCTAATAATGGGTGACCCAGGACATGACACGTATAAAATACTATAAACATGGGCAACTAATCACAAATTTCATGAAAAAATGATGTCATAGTTTGAGTCAGATTGAAACAAATTCCATTTGGCATGGAATTGAGCTTTCCAATGCGGTGGAGATTGAAACAGCCCACAATCTGCCGAGAACAATTGAGCTTTCCACGATGCGCGTTCCAGTCACTGGTCAATCATCATTACCAGTGGAACCAATAATTCGCCACCAGAGAGGCTTCACCAATTAGTCATGCACTGTTATTAATAGTTATTAACATACCCCCTTAATCCCTTAACAGTAAATAACTATTAATGAACCATTCATAACAGTTCTTATAATTCCCCAGTGTTTTTCATAACGCTTTAACAGTCAATACCAGTTCACCAATGAAAATTTGGTGAAATCACCCCAATTCGTCAAGTTAAGATGCTGAGCTTCCACACCGCCGTGCGACCGTCCAGGGTATTGGCCAGCCACCTTGCGGGCAGGGATGACCTTTCCCTGCAAAAACAGGGGGATGTCACCCGGAAGATGATGGGAAGATCATAGAAATCACCGAGAAAAATGGTGGTTTTTTGACCAAGACACACAGAGATTAGGGATTGGGAAAACTTCGCCAAGTGAAGTGATGATATAATCATCATCATCATCATCATCATCATCCATTATTCACCACCATTAACCATCATTAACCATCATCATCAAAGGCGACCACTAAAAATGAGGCTTTGAACACATAAAATGGGCACTTCACGAAGCATCAAGACATAGGTTTGCATTACCGGTTGGTGGTTTCCCTCTGAAAAATGATGGAGTTCGTCAGTTGGGATGATGAAAATCCATGAAATTCCCAATATAGGGAACATTAAATTTCATGTTCCAAACCACCAACCAGATTATCAACTATGAGTTGGAATCTAACTAAAAACAATTCGGATGCAAGCGACGAGAAACTGGATTCGACCAGAAAGAAAGAGGTCTTTTTCAACATGTTTTACTCTACAAACACAAGATACACTTTCTATAGAAACTCGATAAGATCCAGATCAGAACAGTGTATAAACTATCACAATCCTAGCACAAAGGATTTGACTTTTTAAGGCATCTTTATTTAGGGCTTGCGAACCATAATCTAAGAACTGATGACTGAAGCTTTCCGAGGTTTCTGGGGCTCCAAACTGCACCGCTGTGGTGGGAGGCAAGGTGTACCTATGAGGGGAAGGACAGCGACATCTGCCGATCTGCCGACAATGACTACTTTTTATAGAGTATATAATAACAGTATATCATGAATGGTCCAGATCGTTCGCAGGATTTTTGGTGCCTAAAACTGATCACACATTTAAACCAAGAATAGATAGTAAATATAACCAAACAAACCCTCATTGCTGGATAGAAATCCAGAAGTATCATCCATTTTTGTTGTCTCAACATTTCAGTCGACTTCGACCAAGAATCGCCCTGAAGAATTCCCCAGGAGGTCACTTCAAGCCCAAGGAGGCCCAAAGTTCCACCACCTTGGTCAGTTCTGTCAGGAAGATATGATATCATGATATCTATCTATAATCTTATCTAGATGTATATACATATATATATAAATATTATATTTAGACACATGATTTGTTTGTTTGTTATGTTGACAATAATCATATTTTCATCACATCATTACTCTGTTGATATGATCAAATCACACCAGTTGTGATAGGTTGCTTTGATAGAGCTGGTCGTCTCAAGGATTGGAAAACGGGTTCCTTCCTTTGCCATTGATGCATCCATTCGTACACAACCTTAACCATTCATACTCCATAAATGCACACCCCTTCATGGCATTTACACCGCTTCATGCTACAATCTCCCAGTTTACACACAGAATCGTCGGTCATTGGGGATCGTCACCGCTACTTGGAACCGCCAAAGCCATGTGGCTTTGTCCGCGAGTCGAATTTAAATCCAGTGCGTTTACCATTGAGGCCACAAGATGGCTGATTATAGTTGGAGGTCTACTCTTAATTGCGAAGGATGGTGTTTTTTTGTTGTTTTTTGGCATACCTCTCTTCATGTTTCAGACCTCTCATCAGCTGTTGAAAAAAATAGTCATGCTGTCCCTGTGATGGTTGGCATACCCTCTGGTAAACTAACATAACAATGGAACATCACCATGCTATTAATGGGTAGTCATCAACTATTTCGACTGGGCCATGGCATGCCATGGCTTCAAGTTCGCAAACTGTTAGTCATTACCAGGCCGGGTACCCCTCATCATGGCTGGGCTTTCCGGACGCGTCCGTCGTAGCGCTCGACGATGCGGTCCAAGTTGCCAAGCTTGTCTCGGATCCAAGGATAGGAAGGATAGGAAGGATAAAAACGATGGAGAAACCGGAGAAAACTGTGGGTTTTCATGGGATTTTGTGGGATTCATGGGAATTTACGGGATTTTAATGGGATTGTATTGGATTTCAAGATTTGGGCTCAGGGACTCTGAATACCCCCCTGTTGCCCCGTCTTAGCGGATCCTTGCAATATCCGCGGGTGCTTGTTGCACCTTTGGGCTGCACTTTTGCTTTAGCTGGTGTGTGCCTGGGCTTGCATTGTGCTCATCCAGTTTGACCTTGTCACAGTGTATGCCAACGGCAATTTTGATCTTCCTTGCCCTGCTTACGATCCTGAATCAGGAGAACGGCAACTCAGGCGAAAAGGCGTGGACAAAGGCGATCTCGAGCTCGTGCTCGACTACTTTGGTATCTTCACAGGAAAGGATACAGAGTATTGTCGAGATCACAGCTTGCGGGGATTTGCAACACCCTAGCTGCCCATCACAGTCGAGACCCTGGTCTTATCGCCGCTATCAGAAGACAGATGACTTCGCAAAAAGCTCAACCATGGCGCTGCCAGGTGTGCATGAAAACCCTGAAAGGAAACATGCCAAGGTGTGCCTGGTGTGGAGATACATGGCAAAATTGCTACGATCCCACATTTGTGCCGGGAGAGCGAGGCCCTTCCACTCCCAGAGCGTATCAAGATCGACCTGCTGCTTCGCCTTGGAATGCGCACCAGCATCAGTCGAACTACACGCAGTGGGAACCGGACTATGGTGGTGGACAGCAACAAAGTCCCAGACCCAAGTCCAGACGTCGTCATGGACGAGGACGCGGCCATGCTGTACCACATCAAGCTCCAGCCTATGTGCCACCTCCTGTTCCACCACCTGTGCCAGCCAAGGGCAATGGGAAGCATGCTCATCATGGAGGGCATCCACAAAATCAGATGTTAGCCCCTCCGCCGCCTCCGCCTGCCTTTTTGGCACCGGGACACCCAGGATCAGCCACTCAGTATGTTCAATCAGTGACGCCTCAAGAGACTGTCACGACAGATGGCAATGGACTTGCGCCAGTCATTGCGGCGCCAACCGACGCCGAAGTGCGGCTCAAGTCATTGATGAGAGAATTGCGCAAAGCGCCAGAAGAGAAGTTGACACCCGCTATCCAGGAGGAGATGAAGAAGAATACCATCCGGGAGGAAAACATGGATGCAAAAGGTCTTCATCGGGCAGTCAACGACGTCAAGAAGGCCCGGAGAGCAGTGTCTGCGGCAGTCTCTGCGCGTGCCAAGCTCATGACGGATTGGAAAACTTTCCTGCAGCAAAGCGTGGTTACCTGGAAGGAGTACACGCTGATGTTCCAGACGCAGGAGAAAACCTTGCACGACAACCTAGTCGCTGCGCAAGAAGGACTTGTCCAGGCCAAGAAGAACTTCGAGGAACAATCCGAGGCTCTTCGAGAATCTGGTATTCAAGACATTTCGGACGAGGAGAAGGACGCTGCGAATGCAGACGACCTCATGGAGTACGAGACCACCAAAAGGATCCACGAAGGGCTTTCCACAGTGGTCAGCAGCCTGCAGGAACTCTCCGAAAGAGCAGAGGTGGAGGAGCAGCAAGCCAAGCGTCAGAGGCGAGCTGCGGAGGCCCCAGAAGAAGAAGAAGCTGGCGAGCCTCACTCAGCATCTGCACTTCCATCTATGCAGCCTTTTGGACGGCCCGGCAGCCTGTGACTCGTGAGTACAGCTGTCTTGGGCCTTGTCCTTCTGACGCAATGATTGCGTTGATGAATTGGCAACACTCCATTTTGGAGGAACCCACGTTTAAAGCTCCTTGGACTGCTCTCCAGAATGCCATCCACCTTGCGCATGAAGTTGGGACCTCGAGCGCATTGAAGATTGATACTGTCAGTGTTTGCAAGTCGCACAGAAGCAAGCGCACAGTTCATTTCGACCAGGAAGTGCATCTTGTGATTGAGCATGAAGACTCATGTCAGAAGTTTTCTGACAGGTTCCCACTGGATAGTTTTTCTCAGTGGCATTCCGTTCCATGGACTATGAGACCATTGCATTTGCTCTGTGACGTAGTTTCTCCTCGACCTCACGTTGATCCTTTGCCTATGACAGAGTTGATCTCGGAGAAGAGTTCTTTGGACTTTGATGGAACCACGCTTATGCAGATTGCTTCTCCACATCAATTACGAGCTGAGTTACCTCCGCATGCATGGCTTGCGAGAACGGACCAGCCCATTGCAGCACGCACTGTTTTACCACACCAACATCATGCCATTGATGCTCCTGGTGATGATGCCGCAGATGCGACTGATGTTGACTTTGACCGTGTTCCCAACTCCCCATCATCCAGCTCTTCATCGCACATTCAACAGAAAGTGTGTCTTTTCCATCTTGACGACCAGCCAATTTTCGGTCGCATCGACTGGACTGATTATCACCAGATGATGCATGAAGCCGCTGCCCTTCTTGAGGTTGATGATGCTCATTTGTTGGGACTTATCGACATTGCAAGACCATTGGATGATTTGCCTCGTGACGTCACACCACTGATCGCGCACATCGCTGGTGACCTTGATCCAGGTGAACTCCGGCATCTTGCATTGGCTGATATTGAAATACATGCCAATACCCATGAAGCTCATTACTTCACTGCTCCCGTCGTTGACAGAGCTGTCTATGCCTTTCCACGGTTTGCAGATCGACGAAGCATTTTCATGACTGTTGACGTTGCCACCTATTGCCGGGAAGAACGACATCGTTGTCTCCTGCGCCACAATGATCACAACATTGTCACATTGGGCAATCCTCTTGTGCGAGTTCAGCCAGGTGACTACTTGAAGATTACCGTTCCTCCACCAGAGGCTTGTGGTTGGAGTACACAACGCATGTTGCAATTTTATCGTCTTCAAGATGACCATTTTATGGATTCGTCCTCCGACGTGTCGCACAACTCTGGATATTCACCCAGTCTTGTCCCATCCGAAGAGTTGCGCAGACAACTTGGACTTGCTCAAGACGATGAACAGGCGATGTTGCAAACAGCACTTTCTGAGACTCCCTGGATTTCTCAGGGACTACGCCGGGATGTCAAACATGTGATCCCTCGACAGTGTAGTTTTACAGAAGAGTTTCTTCGTGCTGTTCAACTCATGCAGGAAGCCGCTGATGATGTACCTGATCCTATTCAAGACGCGCTTGATGTGCGGAACTTTGCGCCATGGGTTCAAGTACTACTTGATGCTTGGCACGCTGACGCATTTGCAGGCCCACATGGTACCAACCATCGTGCCAAGATCGAAACGTGGTTCACAGATCACTGGAACTATCAACGATGTTACAATTCGCGGCCAGCCTTCCTCGCTGACAACTTCCATCAGTGGGAGCAGCAGCTCCGGCAGGTTTGGCAAGATCGAATTTTGATCGGAGCTCCACTTGAATTTCACTTGATCCATCCTGCACCAGAGGATAGTGATATCAATGTTGTCGGGCATTTGATATTGGTTCAGCGCCCAGTTCCCTTCCAACGCTCAATCATCGTCTCAGTGCATGACAACGACTACGACCAAGGACGGGCACACTCTATGGCCATTGTATCCGGCGATCTTGTTGATTTGCCGTCCATTCAAACTTTCCTTGAAGCCAATGATGATTGTCCCCCAGAGGTTTTGTTCAATGTCTGTGATTTATGGATCGATGATCGCCAACTGGGGCCTCGTGAACAAGTTCAAGTTCGCCATGGCCAAACTGTGAGCTTTCGCATTCAACGACGAGACGTTGCTGGCACGCACCATGGAGTTGGACTGCAAGCACTTTCAGATGTCGGACTTGATGCACTGCCTTCATCTGGACAGATCGTCGAGCTCCTTTCCGCAATTCCTTCAGGAAGTGATTTTGATTGGGCGCGACACCTCGCAAGCCACTTCCGTCAGGAAGCTATGACTGAACGTGCTGACGAGGGTCCCATTGCGTATTTGCAGACTTGGCATCTTGATGGACAACGAGCACAACGCTGCTTTGAACCTCGCACTATTCGAGTGCGATCTGATGTTTCAGCGTGGAGACCCACTATTCTACATGCCTGGCGAGACCTCATTGATATTCGCATGCATACTGACATCTTTTGGGTTCGTCCAGTGCCACCTCGTTCTTCACTTCAATCCTTCATTGGACATCTTTTGGTGATTCAGGAGCGGCAACCAGGCATGACAGGTATCTTACTTTCCGCAACTGCAGTTGCTCCCACCCATCGAGAGGTTCAACATGTTGCGATTTTAAGCCGGCCTGCCGTCACCGTCAATGACATCATCGACTTGTTTCCTATCCCCATGCATTTGAGATCATTTCCCTTTCGTATCCAGAGTGGACATGATGATCCTGTTCAACATGGTTCTTTTGCAGTTGAGGATGGTGACAATCTTGGCATTGAGATCATGGTCATTGATTACCCCACTGTCCGTCCCAGTGATTCCATTGATATCGAGCCTGAAGCAGTTGATCTCCTACAACGTCGCCTTCGCATCACTCAGGCGGCGTATCTTGCAGTTGCAGATCCTCTTTCAGACCAACATGTTGATGCTGTTTGCCATGATCCTTACAGTTCTACGACCAGACAACCAATTGATCTTGCAGCAGCCATTCCCGAACCAATTTGGACTCGCATTGACTGTGCCAAAGCTGTGTTTCTACGACAGCAACTTCTCAGCTCTTTTCCGCCTTCACCAAGTTTTGATTTGACTGATGTTCGGTGCTCTGCAGTCTCTACAGAAGCTCTTTGCCCTACGCCACCATGGACGATCGAGCACCCCATTGGTTTTGATTTCTATACTGATGGCTCCTTTCTGCGGCAACGGCAATGTGCGGCTTCAGGTGTCGTCCTTATTGTGCACACGCATGATGGACAGCGCTTTGGCGGATTTCAAACCTCGGGGTGTTGGAATGAACCCTCCGCCCCTCGAGCTGAAGCTTCTGCTTTGAGTCTTGCACTACACTGGGCAATTTCACTTGCTGCTCAATTCGAATACACCAATGTGCAGATGCGATTTTGCTTTGATAGTTTATTTGCCGGTCGGGCTGCTCAAGGGCTCTGTCATTCTGACAACAACCAGGACTTGACTATTGTCCTTCGGGCTTTGGCATTGTGGCTTGAGCAAATCTCTACCAAGACACTGCAGTGGACCCATATCAAAGGACACTCTGATGATCCTTGGAACGATCTTGTTGACGCTGTGGCTCGCCAGGCTGCATTGTCCAAGACTTTCACATATGACTTACATGCGTGTTTGGCAATGTGCACTTTTGATTTGTCCGACTTTGTCACCGTACAGTGGATTTGGCTCGTCGAACTCTCCATGCGTGGTCATCCCGACGCACCGGTTCTACATGGGACATATTGGAAGTTCAATTCCGCAGCTGCCACTCATTCCAAAGCAGAAGCTCATGTACATCCCTTGATTGTCCAACAGAGTGCACGATCACTTCAGGTCTCTCAAGATGTGAACATCAGCTGTCGATTTGCCACAGCCAATGTCCTTACGTTGTATCCACAGCGTGAGAGGGGAGCTTCTTTCCTGGGCGCCAGGGCTGAAAACCTGGCTCACCAGTTCCGAACTGCAAGGCTTCAGTTCATTGGCTTACAAGAAACGCGATGCCAACGGCAGGGACACGACCATTTTGAGTGCTTCCATGTTTTGTCATCCAGTGCCAGCCCGCAAGGACATGGAGGTGTGCAAATTTGGATTCTCAAGAAGCTTCCCTTGTATGATGGCAATCTTGAGATTACCACTGAACACCTTCGAATCGTACATGGTGACTCCAGACGTCTCATTGTACAGTTACGGCATCCTCGTATCAAACTGTTGCTCATTGCTCTCCATGCACCATGCCAAGATGATGAAGTAGCAATGCAATCGTGGTGGACTGACACATCAAGCTGCATTCCATTCGGCTATTCTTCCTGGAGTTGGATCATGATGGGTGATACGAATGGTCGCCTCGGATCAGTTACTTCTAGAGCAATTGGAGATTATGGCGCTGAAGTTGAAAACATGCGTGGATCCCTTTTCCATGACTGGCTGCTTCGGCACAATTTATGGCTTCCTCAGACATTTGAATACACGCATTCTGGCGAGCATGCCACCTGGCACCACCCTTCTCATGGTCATGGGCGCATTGATTTCATTGGCCTTTCCTCTGACATTGACATGCACGAGACGGCCACGTGGATTCATGTAGAGGTTGATCTTTCCACAGCACGCGCCGACCATGCGTGTGTGTGTGCTGAGGTTCGGCTGCGGTTAGACCATAAAGCCCCACCTGCACCTGAAGTTGTTCCAGCAGTGAGCGTGAACACGCCAACATGGCACCATGATGTTCACACACATGCCGCTCTATTACAACGACAACTTCAAATTCAGGCTTCACCACATCAGCAGCCCATCATTCGCAAGAAGCACCTTTCACATGACACCATTTTCCTTATCAAGCGCAAGAAATTTGCTCGACGTCGTTTGCTTGCGGCTCAACGTGCACAGCGTCGGGACATACTGCTACACGTTTTCTGCGCTTGGAAGTGTCCTGATGCTCCACCGCCTGGTGAGACTATTTCTTCAGGTGCTATTTTACGTGAAGTTGCGGTCTCAGCAGAGCAGTACAGGAAGCTTTCCATCAGGGTATCCTTTTGTGTACGCGATGACGACCGCCATTTCTTTGAGGAGCTTGCTGAAGAAACAGGTCGAGTTGCAGAAAGAGGTTTCCACCGCATCTGGGACGCCATCAAACCCATGCTTCCCAAGTGGCGCAATCGGCGCAAACACAATATGCGCTGTGCAGGACCCACTCCTGACCAGCAGATTCGACATTATTGTGCCTTAGAAGCGGGCGATGAGGTTGACTACCACGACTTGCTTTCAACTCGCCAAGAATTTCAACAAGTACGAAGTGCAGACATTCCGATCCTTCTCCAGCTTGAGCAACTGCCGAGTCGAATCGATGTTGAGCAACGACTGCAACAACTGACGGCCCATCGTGCGCCCGGACCTGACAAGCTTACTCCCACCTTTTTACGAGCCCATGGTCCACAGATTGCAGAACCTCTTTCGCAGCTTGCCATCAAAATGTGGATTACAGGCAACGAACCTCTCCAATTTAAAGGCGGCATGCTGCACTCGATCATGAAGAAGTCTTTCTGCACCAAGGTTGAAGGCATGCGTGGCATCATGCTCATGGATGTGCTGGGAAAGGTCTTGCATGCCATTTTGCGACAGCGGTTCTTACCCACCATGACTCAATGGAGACATCCCTTGCAGCTTGGTGGGTTTCCTCGCTGTACTACCCTTTTTGCAACGCATTATTTGCGTGCTTTTCAGCAAAAGGCCAATGCAGCAGGTCTTTCTTCAGCAGTTCTGTTCTTAGATGTGAAGAGTGCCTTCCACTGCATGATCCGTCAGATGTTGGTTGGTGATGATGTTGCTTTTTCTTCTACCTTGAGGCAGATCTTGCAAGAGCATGGCTGTGATGCTGATGCCATTTGGAATGATATCCAGCGCACGTCACACAAGTTTTGTCAGGACGTTCCTGTCTGCGAACAGAGACTCCTACAAGATGCACATCATTGCACTTGGTTTACCATTGCAGGAAGTGACACCACTTTTCAGACGTCAAGGGGCAGCCGCCCAGGAAGTCCTCTTGCAGACATTGCGTTCAACGCAATGATTGTGCATGTTTTGGATGACCTGCGACAAGCTTTGAGTGGTGTTAGTGCATTGCAGCGTGGATTTCATGCCTTACAATTTCATGCAGAGCCCATCACATGGGTTGATGATGTTGCCATTCCGATCGTTGTTGACGCCAGCTCTTCTTTAGAAGCAACGCTGGTTGATGTCACTGAGAAAACCATTCAAGTTTTTCGTACAGCTGGATTGGTTCTCAATTTGAATCCCAAGAAGACGGAAGCCGTTGTGTCATTTCGTGCAACTCAAGCACCAGCACTACGTCGGCAACTTTTTGTTGAACGTCTTGGCCGCATTCCTCTGTCAACTCAACAGGTTTTGCAGTGTGTTGCATCCTACGAGCACCTGGGTACCATCTTCAGCAGTGATGGGACATTGAAGGAGGAAATTGACCACCGCTGTGCTCGAGCCACCCAGGCGTACCGTCAGGTTGCCAAATGTATCTTGAGAAATCGCCATGTCTCTGTTAGTGCTCGTCTCAAATTGTTTGAGAGTTTGGTCATTCCTGTTTTGATGCACGGAGCTGGTAACTGGGGACTTCTTCCAGCTCGCCAGTTCAACAAGATCCATGCCCATATTATGAAATGGCAACGATCGATTATCAATGACGGCTTCTGGACTCCGGAACAACGTTCAGATTTTGCTCTTCAATGTGAATGGCAACTTTCTCCGCTGGCAATTCGGCTGGCAAAGGCTCGACTTCTATATGCATTTCATTGTGCTCAAGATGCTCCAAGCCTCCTCACTGACTTGATCACTGACCCTGCGCAGCCAAGCTCAGGATGGATGCATGCCTTGCGCCATGCCTTGAAATGGCTGACCGCTGCGGATGAGCATTTTTGTCCTGCTGATTTGACTGATGCACCAGCTTGTCGCATATTTGACTGGCTTGCTCGGCATGGCAAAGATGGACCTCGTGCCATCCGACGCATTAGCAAGAAGTGGATTTTGCAGCTTCATGTCGTGGGAGACGCAGCGCAGCTTCATGGTCAACTTTGTCAAGCTATGACAGACGGCGGTATTGTTCTTGATATGATCGAGGACACATTACCTTCTGGACCAGACGTGACGTTTTACTGCGACTGGTGTGCTCATGGTTTTGATTCATTGCAGAAACTTCAGGTGCATCATTGGGTTTCTCATCAGATCATTTCTCCTGAGCGCCAATTTGTATTTTCGGACACATGCTTGGCTTGCAAGACCTGCTTTTGGTCTGCGGCAAGACTACAACAGCACTTGCGTCTTTCCCGGAAAGTTGCAAACGGATGTTATGAGCAGATGACATGGCGCTATGCTCCTTTGCAAGAAGCTTGTGCTGTTGCTGTCCCTGAGGACCTACGTGGATATCGTCGCCTTCCGGCTACGGTAACCACAGGATTTCACTCTTCGCCAGAGGACGAGCAACATCCTACACGAGAGGCTGCCATGCTCACTCTAGCCACGGCTTGGAACTCGCATGGCTTTCCTTCCACCCTCTCGGATGAAGTGCAACGTGCCGCAGCAGAGGTAGCAGACCTGATTTTGCAACAGTGGCATCCACAGGGTCACATCGATGTTGACGCTGTGATTTTTCCTCTGAGCGAGTACATTGATGAGAATGATGAGAAGCTTTGGGCTATGTGCATATGGTGTCAACAACTTTGTGTTTTCCGACGATTTCCTCATTTGTCGGTTGAAGCTTTTCGCCAAGTCAAAGTTGCCCTTCATGACCTTTGTGACAGCACTCCTTTGGGCAAGCTTGCTGCTTGGTATGATCGCATGCAACGAGCTCACCGCCCGGTTGCTTATGATGTCCTCAAAGGTTCCAATGCACAGAGGCAGGCGCTTGAAACATGGTTTGATCCTATTTCACAGCAACAAGATTGTTTTAGTTCTTTTTGTCGGTCTGTTGTTAGTGTCCCTGATTGTTCACGCGTGCCTGTTGTGATTGAAGATGGGCAACCCACGATTTGGATACTGCACCTGTTCAGTGGACGGCGACGTCGTGGAGATTGCCACTTCTGGACAGCTTGCCTGCAGCACATCATACCTGGCTACCAGATCAAGATCTTGTCCGTTGACACGGCCATTGATGCTGATCTTGGCAACCTGGACCGTGGCCCATCGTTCAGCCGCCTTCGGAAGATTGTGCGCAAACGATTCTTCGCTGCATGTTTGACAGGGCCGCCCTGCGAGACATTTAGTGCCGCGCGACATGTTGCAATCCCGGGCCTGAGACATCCACGACCTTTGAGATCAGCAGCCACACCTTGGGCGCTTGCACAGCGCACTCCTCGAGAGCTTCGGCAAGCTCTCATTGGCGCCCGTTTGCTGTTGCACTCGCTTCTTATTGAGATAGAGGTTGTGCTTGCGGGGGGAGCGTCTCTCATGGAACATCCTAGAGAGCATCCGGACTCGGACCGAGTCTCTGTTTGGCGACTTGACTGTCACCGCTACTGGCTTCGCCGGCTACCTGACGCATTCGAACATCACATTGAGCAGTGGCAATTCGGTAGTAGAGGTGTCAAACCGACAACCCTTCGGGCGTTGAATCTCGGCCCTCCAGAGATAGCTGCAAAGGTTTTTCGACAAGAGGTTGATCCCACCAAGGTCCGGCCATTGAACCCACTCAAAGGGAAGGATTCAAGTGGCGAGTTCAAGACTGCCGCGGCCAAGGAGTATCCCTCTGATTTGTGCCGAGCCCTAATCCTGGCGCATGTTGCTGGCATCAAGCACAGGTTAGCCACGTGCGGAGAGGTCACTGCACAGATTTTGACCCCGTGTGAAGAGGATTGGGTTCGTAATTTGCATTTGCAGGCATGCACTTCTAACCTTTCAGGTAAATACATGCCCGATTTTCAAGGTTAGTTAATTAGCATCATTGCATGGTCGCACAAGCATTGCTTAGAGGCGAGGGAATGAATGTATTGGATTTCAGGCCTGCTCCCAACCCGTTTTGAGCTACGGGTAACAAGCAGCAACCCTGGTGAAATGATGGATGAATGTGGATTGAACATGTCATAATCAATGATTTTGTGAAACAGCATCATGTATTTCTGGTGGCCATGCTCACTGGTTGTCTAGCAACTCTTTTTTTTTTCCGGTGATCTACGTGTAGACAGAGGGGTTTACATCCCCAAAGCTGCTGCCATGCTGCCACTCTTTCGACTGGCGTAGAACTTTGTCAGCGCCAAGCGTAGCCGCGCCTGACCGGCTCATGAGACATACTCTCGTCTCAACAGTTGAAGTCCCACATCCAAACCATCCAAGGTTTAAAACATGGCATTATCATCATTTTACCAATTACAATGGCAATAAATTGGAACACCATCTCCAGGTTCCAACTCACATTATTCCTAGTTGACTGTCTCCCAAGACACGCCCAATTTGGGATGTTTCTGATGTTTCTCAAGGTTCAACTCCAACACCCGAACTTCTTTTCCAACTATGATTGCAGCTGCGTGCGCATCTCTTTCCTTGGCACGACATCAATGGGATCATCGGCGAGTAGGGAGAGTTCTAATGAGTTACCTCGCAATCAAAGATGGGAATGGGATATCCCAATAAACAAATTCGCATTTCAATCGTAAAATCATCAAATTCAAATTCGTCATGCAATGTTTCCATTTTATGTTGGCCCACCCTGGTTCCATTCGCGCCTGGCTGATTTTTACCCACTGAGTTGGTTCTGCAAAAAAACCATCCCATCGTCCCTGTCAATTCTCAACCAATGGCGTGTAAAATGGGACTTCTACAACTCATTCTAAGGTTTGCAAAATCACTATTGCCAATTTGATCGATTTGATCCATTTTACCGATTCTAGATTCTATTGACTTTTCCAATCTTACCAATTTTGATCCGTTTACCAATTCTCTCTCTCTATATATATATATCTATATATTGCGTTTTACCAATCTTACCAGTTTTATAACCAATCTTGGCGATTTTGCTTTTTTTAAAACCAATTTTAGCGGTTAGTTTTACCGACTTTATCAATTTTTACCGTACCAACTTCACCAATTCTGCGCATTTCACCAATTTTGTTCAGTATCATCCATTTTAGTCTCAGTTTTGCCACATTTTTGGAGTTTTGCCAACTTTACCACTTTTGCACTTTAACAGCCTATTTCATCAATTTGCGCCGATCCTACCAATTTTTACAAGTTTCACCATCTTAAAAGTCCAAACTTTTTGGTAAAAAATCCGATGTCCAACGTTCTCCCACAATTTATCCATCACGTTCATTCATTTTCACCATTCTTTGATGGTTTTCATCTGCATTTTGTTGGTCAAATCCCCCATCCATCTGCAATGTTGGCTCATTTTCATGGCCACGTAGGCGCCACAGGTGATCTTGCTATACTTCTTGGGCCGCTCCACGGTGACACAGCTTTCTAGGCACTCCACGTCCGCTGCCTGCGAAGCGTATGGAAAATCATGGAGGATTTATAGATGGTGGAACATCAAGGAATGTATACCTAGTTAGTTAATATTATCCATATTAATATTATCCATATTAGGTAATATTGATAGTATATGATAGTCCATTAATATTATTGACTAATATGGACTATGTGACAAAACCAGGGCAGTTTCTGGAAGAACTTTGTGATCAGGGACAGTCACCCGGTTGACCGTCTCAGGGACTCCCAAGCTCCCTCAGATGGCCTCATCCATGTTGTTGAAGAACCTTGTTGAAAGGCTGGCGATTCCGGACGTATGGCTGGAATATGCAGGAATTTTGTTTTTGAAGGGAAACTAGCCAAATTCACTGCATCCTGGTGACACCTGGATGATTGTTGCTTGCTGCCTCTGGTCAAATTTAAAGTTTCAGCTACATCTATCTTTTTTGGGGAAGCATCAGTTATCTCTTCTTTAACGTCCCAAGTTTATAGAGGGTTCCAATTTTTCAACCGCCAGGGATGAACTGGGCTTCACCAATGGTAGATTCTGGACTGGTGGTTCAATCACCTTATTTCTTACAAATCTGCCAGCATCCGGCACTACTGCACCACTAAATGGCATGGTCGCTTGGCTATAATTCACCAAATCGTAGCTATTTGCGAACATGTGTATTAGCATCCCCCGCCCCAACTTGTACTGATCATGTACACCACAAGGGACCCACCATCCACCAGGTGTGCTGAAGAAATTTCTCTATACTCATTTTGCATGATATGTTCTAGGCAATCCAACAGCAAAGAGGGGGTGAGGTTTGACTCTATCGCCATTCTTGCCAGAAATGCGTTGTCGAAACTGGCGATTGGAATCTACCGCGATATTTGTTGGATGGTTTACTATACCAATACCAATTCATCCTATAACACCCAATATAATTCATTAAAGTGGATGAATATGCCGAACTGTTCAGCTTGATCCATCTCATCCACACTAATCTCATTGGGCTTATGTGTCACATATCAATTACACTACTGGTTGGTGGTATACCTACCCCTCTGAAAAATGATGGAGTGAGTAACAGTTGGGATGATAACATTCCCAACTGTTTCTGGAAAGTCAATCCAAATTCCATGCTTCCAGTCACCAGCAACAAAAATCATCATCATATTCCCATTGTTGTTGGTTTATAGCCTATTAACCACTATTAACCACTATTAACCACTATTAACCACTATTAACCACTATTAACCACTATTAACCACTATTAACCACTAT
>Ga0126342_10007204_pt1 | contig 19825 bp, 19 predicted proteins | sample Cyp1metagenome_FD_92528 | JGI IMG/M metagenome (GOLD analysis project Ga0126342, IMG submission 92528) | Coral microbial communities from Lord Howe Island, Old Settlement Bay, Australia - Cyphastrea 1 metagenome | ecosystem: Host-associated > Invertebrates > Cnidaria > Coral ... | reverse complement strand
TCTATCTATCTGTATCTATCTATCTGTATCTATCTATCTGTATCTATCTATCTGTATCTATCTATCTGTATCTATCTATCTGTATCTATCTATCTGTATCTATCTATCTGTATCTATCTATCTCTATCTATCTATCTCTATCTATCTATCTATCTCTATCTATCTCTATCTATCTCTATCTATATCTATCTCTATCTATCTCTATCTATCTCTATCTATCTCTATCTATCTCTATCTATCTATCTATCTATCTCTATCTATCTCTATCTATCTATGTATCTATGTATCTATGTATCTATGTATCTATGTATCTATGTATCTATGTATCTATGTATCTATGTATCTATGTATCTATCTATGTATGTATGCATGCATGCATGTATGTATGTATAATGTATGTTATATAAATGTACACGTGTACAGATGTACACATATATATATATATACATGTGTTGCACATATGTTATATATATATGTACATATGTACATATGTAAATATGTACATATGTACATATGTTTGTATACATGCACATATATGTATATATATATATATATGTACATATGTATATAATGTACATATGTATATACGCATATATGTACATATGTATATATATATGTCTATATGTCTATATGTCTATATGTCTATATGTCTATATGTCTATATGTCTATATGTATATATGTATATATGTGTACATGTATACATGTATATATGTATATATGTATTGATATATATATATGTATATGTATATATATAGTATATATATACATACATATACACATATACATTTACGCATATATAAATATATAAATATATATATATATACATATATACATGTATATATATATACATATATATACATATATATACATATATATATACATATGTATATATTTACACATATAGACATATAATGTATATATTATATACATATTTATATATACATATATATATACATATATATATATACACGTATAGACATATAATGTATATATATATATATACATATATACACATAGACATATAATGTATATATACATACATATATGTATATATATATGCATTTATATGTATTTATATATACATTTATATGTATATATATATATATATGTATATATATATGTATATATGCATACATATATATGTATGCATATATATATATATGCATGTATGCACATATGTATATGTACGTACATATACATATATATATATGTACGTACATATATATATATGTATGTATGCGTTCATGTGTGTATATATGTATACATATATATATGTACACATCTATATGTACATTGTACATATACACACATACAATCCATGCAACACAAGGCAATGCAACTAAGATCAACTAGATTCTATTCATTGAATGCAATGCAGTACATACATGCTATGCCATGCAATGCATGTCTGGTATTGGTTTGCGCTTGCTGGCCCTCCTGCATCATTCGACTCTTGAGATCATTCTTTAATTTGCTTTGTCTACACTTTCATGATCAACCGTTGCAACTCTTGACCAGTTTACAGCTGACAGTTTCTGCAAGGCGCGGCAATTGAATTGAGAAAAGAGTGTGGCCTGTGTGGCGCTGTGCGTTCAGCGGCTTCGAGGTGTTGCTGTGAAGTTCAAAACAACCAAACTACCATGGACTCATGGACCCGGTAACCCGGTAGTGACTGGTAGCGCAATTTTCTGTACATTAAGTTATATATATATATATTAAATTTTATTAATATATTGATGAATATATATATATATTGCACAATATCATTTTGAGGCAATTTGAAGCACGCAGGAGGAGGGTGAGATTGTTGCGATTGCACGCGCTACCCTTCGCAGGATGAACGATGCCACCATGCAACTTGAAGAGGTGTGACTCATGGCTTACTGGACCTGAAACGGCCCAAAGCAGACCAAACTCTTTGTGAACTGATGACAAGGCACCTAGACATACTAGAGTCATCTAGAGTCATCGAGAGTCATCTAGAGTCACTGTAGTCCAACTGTATCGCACCCAGACTTGTGTTGTCAGTGAGGGCATGGACACACTCATCGAGATTCGTCGTCTCATGAAAGAAGGAAAGCAGGCATGTGGGTATGCGCAGGTACTGGATACTGGAGGAGCAAGCATTTTCACAAGATTTGTGCAATTGTTGTTCTTCACTATGGAATTTTGCCAGTGATTCTTGTGTATTTTAACATTTCTAGTGAGCTTCTAGGAATGGAAAGAATGCTGAGTACGTCTGAGTACGTTATTTCATCTCACTTCATGCGCCGAGGCATGGCACCTTCTCACTGCGCATCCGGGATGTTCACCAAATGCTGGAGTTGTTTTGAAGAATTCTACTGCACATATCTCCACCATATCTCCACCTTCATTTAGTTCAATATTATCAATGTCAAGGTTACCAAGTTGCCCCAGATAACTTTGACAAGACATGATGAGACATGATGAGACTCTCGAGACTCAAGAGTTGGCCAGGCTGAACTTCAACGTCCTGCAGCCTCCAGCGTGGCAGAAGATGAGCAAACCGGAGAAGGTCTCGATCCAAAACATCGAACAACAAACTAAAAAACACATGTATTGAGCTGTCTTGACGTGCAGAAATTCGTGTCTTGTAGGATCTTGTATGTAATGGATTTTGATTCCAGTTTCAACCTGCAAGGTGCCGATCTCTATGCCCGTAGTCGAGCAGATCCAAAGGTGAGCCTCTGAGATACTTTAGCCCCCTTTTGAGTCGCGGTCTTTGGAAAACTCCAAACAAGGAGGCAGACAGCCGGAAAGTAAAGGAATGCTGGAGGAATGAAAGGAAGAACGGCATTAGAGAAATGCTTCAGGCTCACTGCAAGCAGTACATGCAGATGGGCCATAGAACGATCAGCACTTTATGGAGCATTAGTCGGGAGGCCGATTTAGATTGCCTGCAGCTTTCCTGCAACCTACAATATCTACAGAATCTACAGTCAAAGTTGGACGAATGCAGTCGCAAGACAGCGCCATGAAGTCTTTGGGAGGCGCCCACGGTGATTATCAGCAAGCTGAATGTCCTACAGCAGGAGAGCACATGGAGAGCACTGTTGCGTTGTTGTTAGATGTTAATGCGGTAAGCACAGATTCTAGAGGTCAGAGCTTGCAAGTTGCTCGCATCAATACTTTTCAAGTAGAAGAATGGAGATTACTTCTCATTTTCATTCGGAAATATCCAGTGCTAGAGCACCCCAATTACATGGAAACTGATCACAGTTCTCAAGCAATTCAAACAACTGATAATGAAGCCTCAAATGGAACAGAATTGTGCAAAAGCATCGGTAGGTCTCCAACTGATCCAAGTCACTGACAACTGTGTTGTGTTCAAGTCAGATGCCTTAGAAACGTCAGAGATGCCTTAGAAACGTCAGATGCTGCACAACTGCCTCAACAGCTGCCTGGATCGTTTGGTCGGCCCTCGCTGCCTGGAGCTGAAGGCTCCGCAGAAGGGCCAGGCGCGTTGCAAGCGCTGCAAGCACCACAGTCGCGACACGACACTGGACGCATTTGGACATCGTGACATCGCAATATATCGCAATCCAAAACTGATCTGCGGATCGAAACTGTCAAAAAGATTTGGGACACTCTGTCGAGCCATTTCTGAAGACTTTCAAAGACCTTGTTCTTGAAGATTTTTGAAGATCCTGTCAGTGGTTCCCGTCAAAGGGTTGGTCGTAGGTCAGTGACTTCGAAGAGTACAGCTTCAAACCCAAGGCGGCTGTTTGGCCTTTTTGCCATCAGCTTCGCATGTTTTCGATTGTTTTCGCATTCGCTGATGGGATCTAAATGAAAAAGAAATGGAGAAACACACAGGAGCTTTTGCAGATGATTGCGGAGATGTACGTCTTTGTCGGTCGAGCTGACAAAGAAAAGGTGCCCTGTGCTCATGAAATAGCGATTGCATGCGATTGCATGATGCAGGATACACTTCGACCATCGTGAACATTTGTTCAAGAGCCCCGCCGAATCCTGGCATTCCAGTGGTTCGTGCACTGTGTACAAGAAGCGATCAGTAGCAACACAACATCTCCACAGTTGTGGTTGTTTGAAGAGCAGAAGAGCAAACATCACATTTTGATGCATTTTGCCTGCCTTATAGCCACACTTGGTCAACATCTAAATCCAATCCTTATGATTCCTTTGTGCTTGTCGCTTTGATTCGTGCACAACGAGGAGATCTTCATCAGGATCCTGCAATGTCATGGTTGAATCAAGAGCTACACACTTCCGCAATCTTGGAAGTCCTTGCCAACGGTACTGGATACAAATCCTTTTTCCTAGAAATGGCCTGGCCCGGAAATTCCGAGCAAAATTATTGGTTGATTGGGGTCAGTTCCAATACCAAGAACAGTAAATAGATGCTGCACATACAAGAAACAGGTCGGCCGACCCCGAGCCGACCCCAGGTTTTACTCTTCGGATCAGGATCAGATTCCCGTGAATTCCACGGGGCATGGCATAGACGAGCCATGCTGGCTGCTCGCCCTCGACTTGCCTCAGCACTGAGCATATCAGTTCAGCAGATTAAGTCAGAGGCTTTGCGGGAAGACGGTGCGGTAGTGCCAGGACGACTTGGATTATTGCTTCAATAAAGTTGAAGCAACACATTCACTTCTAGCAACAAGTACAAACAAATTCTTGCAGGAAAACTTTCCTGAGGGTGTCGGAAGTTCAGAGACGAAAACAAATCCAAGTGCTGGAACAAACAGAAGATCGTAGAAGATCATAGAAGATCAGATCGAATCAGGTCTCAAAAAAGTCCACTCTTTTGGTGTGTACATTCTTTGTCTGGCAGGTTCTTGCTGCCTGCCTACCAGGCGCTATCACTGCAGACGTCGGGTCGAGTTCTGGCAGCTGGGCCCCTGTTGAACAGCAGGTGGGACGTGAAACTCGATCCAATCACACTGAATTAGATAATATAATATAATATATATATACCTGGTATAATATATATATAATATAATATATATATATATACATATAATTATCAATATATGATAATATTAAATTAAATTATTAGAATCATATTAGAATTATATAGACTTATTAGATGCCTGCCTAAGCATTGAACAACTGCCAGGTGAAAGTCTCAAGCGCTTGGCCGAAACATCCTTTAGAGGCAGAGGACAAGCAGCCTGGGGCAGCTTGGGGCAGCTTGGGGCAGCCTGGGGCAGCCTGGGCACAACGCCGGACCAGTGGTTTCAGATGGTTTCAGTATGTTTCAGTACTGATCAGTATAAGTATACTGAGCATGTTGGTTTCCCATGGTTTCCCCAAATTCGCCAGAGGAGCGCCTGGCGCTGGCTGAAGCTTTTGCGACTCTTTCAGGCTCAGAACGTGGCAATGCCCTTTGCTCACTGCCACTTGGCAGACATTACAGACTTTTTTTTTTTTATGTGTTTGACCCTTTTGGACATCTTTTGGACATCTTTTGACATCTTTTGATTGTTTTTCATGGTGGTTTTCTTATGTTTTCTTCAAACGACACGCTCGATCTGGCACGAGCTGACAGTTGCGTCGCCTGCTGAGTGCCATTGGGGTTTGAGATGTTGATGATGTTGTGAGTCCCAAGGTTTCGACGTCTCTTGCAGGACGAGCAGCTCTTTGGAGTGCGAAGCGATGGCACAGCTCGTTGTGGTCTTGTCCTGGGCAATGGCGAGGCCACGTGGGCAATCTATGGAAATATGATGAAATATGGATAGCCCGCCCATAATAAAATAACGGGCAATCTATGTAATCTTTCCATGCCTTCCATGCTTTGCGAACATTGGCCGAGTCAGCAACTAAGTGAGTCAGCGCATGCTTTGCATATTGCGAATGATCTAACAGATCTAACACTATTTCAGTTATTTCAGTTGTCAAGTACTGCATGGGATCATTTTGCTTGTCTGAAATACCTCTTCATAATTTCATTCAGTATTCTTTTGCTTGTGACGTCTTGCAACCCGATCAGGCAGCAGCCTCTGAAGTTGTGGCTGCCGTGCTTCGTGGGTATGCTGTGACCCAGGCGTTGAGGCAGCCGGAGCAAGTGGACATTTGGTAAGGCATCAAGGGGAAGATAGGGGAAGGCTTGATGGATTTCGATGGTTTTGCGGCTCAGAAAACATCAGAAAACTATCTGTAGCTTGAAATGGAACAGTTCGTGATACACATCAGCAATCATCAGCACGAAGCAAGGATGGCTTCCCACCAGAATTGCTGCAATTCATTGAGGCGCGGGCATCGAACTGGCACATGTTGGCACCATCTTTGCTTGAGGACGCAATGAGACTATGAGACATCCTTGGAAACATTTGGAAACAGTTATTACTTGATGTTACTTGCCTTGGTCCAATTGGGAATGGAACAGCGCGGCAAGGCTGGACCTATCTCGCAACTGCCAGACGTCCAGCTGTTGCGATTGGTGGGGCGGTTGCCTTCACTTTGGGCGGAAGTCCAGAAGTTGCCTGGGGACTTTGGTGGATGGGTTGTGGAGGGAAGAGAAATGCCCCATGGTATGGCCGGTTTGGATGCAATGGCACTCGCGCGGACGAACTTGGAGGTGCAGCTTTAGTGATGCAGCATGCACATCAAAATGCAATGACAAACTGTGAGATCTGTCAAAGTTGACTCAGAGCGCATAGCTGGAATGAAACTTATATGTTTGGATAGATCACAGCGACAACCACAGCATCGCATGACTCCTCCCCGCGGCTGGGTGTTTCACAAGCACTTTGGCCGTGGCTCAATCCCACCGGGGACACCTGGCATGTCACCACCGGCAGCAAATCCGGCAGCATCCGCATCCTCGGCATCATTGTGTTTTCATGCCAAGCTCCCTGCCAAGCTTGCTTTCGTCCCTCACCCCTGGTCAAGTCGAATGAACACCTTGTCCAGGCGCTCTCCAAGTTGCCACGATCCAATCATCATTTCACACAGGAGCCGAATGGAGGCGACATGCTTCAGTGCTAAGTGCAATGTACAAGAAACATCAAGAAACCCTATTTCAGAGCAGTAGCTGTCCTAAAATGAATCCACGGAACGGAATGTCAACTCCTAAAGGCCCCTAAAGGCTTAGGCAACTCAAGGCGAGGCATAGAGAGCTCTTTGACTTTGACTTGGCAGTTGTGGCAGGAGGCTCATGACTTGTCAGCATTGCTTTCCACGTCAACGCCTCCAAGCGTAGATGTCCCATCGCTTCCAGGTGTGAGCCAAAGCACATAGCAGTATAAAGCAGTCATTCATTCAGGTTCTTGAAAATGCATCATCAAAACTTCAAAACACATACATTACATCACATTACATCACATTGCATCACATTGCACAACATAGCTCTAAGCAGGGCTTGCTGGCCGTTTCCAATTTCTTTCACTGCATAGACTCAAAAAACTTGTTTTCTAGGTTGATCTAAGTTGACCAGTTGCCTGCTGCTCGCCTTTCTCATTTTGCTTCCAACACTGGACCAGAATTCAGCCGTAGGTCTTCCGCCACCCCGTTGGGCGCGCAGTGCTTACGATCGTGGAATTGAAGAAATTCACGATTTCCTCGATTTCCTCTGGGGATTCAGCGGCTTGGCCACCTGAGACCAGACCAGTCAACACCTGAGAGTGACATCCAGTGACTCAAATCAGTCAAATCTGTTGCAAAATCAATTCAACATATTCAAATCATCATCTGATCTAGACAAGACATCTAATTAGATAGACTAGTCACTAGTCACTAGTCACTAGTCACTAGTCTAGCTGCTCCAGGAGTTGCTGGCATGTAACATGGCTTCATTGCAATGCCAGAGCTCCCTATCATGCCATGTGAATCATTGTGAATCCATATCATGCCTTTACAGAGTCTCCGATCCAGCAGGGTTTGCATATGTTTGCATGTTTCATACATCTGGAGTCGGGGGTTCCGTTTAAACCTGCCTAATATTGCCTAGTTATAAATAGTTACAGTATAATATCAAAACCAACGCAGAATTTCTCAGAAACCATGGCGGTAGCAGTGTTTCTACTGTCACGACTGTCTGCTGCGCCCCTTTCGGCCTTTCGGCCCTTTCTTGTTCAGGTGAGACCCAGTCGTCGGTGAGTCTTGGTGGCGCCTCCAAGCATTTTCTGCTCACAAGTATGGAGATGCCAGAGGATGTAGTGATGCTTGGTGAAATACGATAGGTCGTCCCGGTCATCCCTCAAATCTGTCAAAGGCCCAGAGCATGAGCATTCAATTTGAAATGGGCATGGAGATGACGATATGACGTGAGATTATACAGTATTTGAGATTATCATTTTTTAGCGCTTTGCAGAGACAGTGGACGCGAATCCGTTTCCCGGATCACAGGTGACATCAGGTGACGAATCGGAACATACCTGATGAGTTTTGATATTCCTTTTCAAGTGGTTTTTTTCAAGCATTTGGCCTTCAATAGCTCCCAGAGCTTGAATTCGAGTGTTGCTGCTTGCCAGCAAGGAAAGCTGCCATCATCACCACCCTCAGCAGCTTGGCCAAAGTAGTACATCTTTATTGAGACTAGCTATCTGAGTTGTTGATTTGGTTTTGGTGGCCAAGAAGCTCTGGCAATCAGCAGTCCCAGCAGTTTGCCATAGTCTGCTTTGCTCAACGGCTGTGAGTGTTTCGTAGTGTTTCTGCGTTGCGCAATACCCTTGCAGTTCAGGTCCTTTTCGTGAGCCCGTTTGGCTTCACGTGGTAGGCTTGGGGCCAGATGCGCTGCGCAGAGATCCGCAGCGTGGCTTCGCGCGGCTGGTGGAGTCGGGCAAAGAGAACCTGGAGTGGCAGCTGATACTTGGATTTCTTTTGCAAAGTTTGGCAAAGTTTAGCAATGTGGATGGAGGCTGTTGAAAGTTTGGGTGTGGTGCCCGGTTGTGGCACTTCCTCTTGTTTTATTGCATTTGGTTGCTGTTGCTTTCGCATTTTTCCACATGGCTGACAATTGTTGGAAAGTACCAAACAGTTAAGTCACGCTGTTATTCTCAGCTTTGCACCTTTAGGCTTGAGCATGAGTCCGCAGAATCCTTCCTGGCCTGGTTGCGTAAGAGCAAACATCCTTTGGGCCCACCAATGCTTTTTGGCACGCTCTGGGGCTATGAAGAGGAGATGCGGTGAAAATGCAGTTCTGAAACACAGTTACAAGAGATGAAGTAGTCGTCAATGCAATATGTTTCTTCATTTTCTTCTTGCGTTTGCTCATTGCGGACTCCAGGAGCTGCGGCGCACTGTGGCACATGCTGGGGGCGCTAATTGGTTCGAGCCTAATGAAATCATTTTTGGTTGGCGGATAGACGCTTACTACGCCCTTTGCCTTTCTGACATGTGCTATTCTACGGTAGTACAGTAGTCTGAATTAGTCATGTAGTATCTTGTTGTACGAGTTGTATGTATCTTGCTGTACCTGGTCTTTTTTTTGCATTTTCATTGTGTTGATTTGCTCTCTGCTGGCAAGTGGTTACCTGTGCTGTCCCAAGCTCCCAGGCCACAGCTTTTTGCGGCGGAGCCTTGGGAACAGCTTCGACGCTGGGCGCGGCCTGTGTGAGACTCAGCAGCTTTGACGCCACGTTATAAATATTATATGCTGTGCATATATAACACTATAATATATATAATATATATAATATAGATGGATGGATGGATGGATGGATGTATGGATGGAGGGATAGATCGACAGACTGCAATTCTCGCACTAACCTAGCACACTCTGCCACTTGAACCCACCCCCTCTGACCAATATGTTGCATCTTGAACTTCACAAGAGATCAACACCCCGCCACCCCCTCTGACCACTATGTTGCATGTTGAACTTCACAAAAGATCAAAGCCCCGCCACTATGTTGCATCTTGAACTTCACAAGAGATCATCAGCCCATCACCCCCTCTGACCACTATGTTGCATTTTGAATTTCACAAGAGATCAACACCCCGCCACTCCCTCTGACCACTATGTTGCATGTTGAACTTCACAAAAGATCAAAACCCCGCCACTATGTCGCATCTTGAACTTCACAAGAGATCATCAGCCCATCACCCCCTCTGACCACTATGTTGCATTTTGAATTTCACAAGAGATCAACACCCCGCCACCCCCTCTAACCGCTGTGTTGCATGTTGAACTTCTCAAGAGATCATCAGCCCATCACCCCCTCTGACCACTATGTTGCATCTTGAACTTCACAAGAGATCACAACCCCGCCACCCTCTCTAAACGCTGTGTTACATTTTGAACTTGACAAGAGATCATCAGCCCGTCACCCCCTTTGACCACTATGTTGCATGTTTTGGTTTCCTATCTAGTTTTTTTGGTTTCCGAAGAAGACCTTTTGGTTTCCGAATAATCTTTTAACCGCAATTCACAGGTGGAAAGCGGAGCCCGGAGACCTACGGTACAGTGATCTCGCCCAAGACGAAGAAAAATAAGAAATGACGATCGCCAGAAGTTCAAACTGCGGTGAAAACAAGACAGTATTCCTATACCCGCACTACTAGTATCCCGCACTGACTCTGGACACCCTGGCTTGGTTGGAATTGTTTTGAAGCAGAAACTGCAACAGTCATTCATGTCTACATTGCGCACACGTGGCTTTTGGTGTTTATCCATCTGTCAAACCAATCCTGCAGTTACGATCAGCCAGTCCTGAAGTATCCTGAAGTTAGGGTCAGCTAATCCTGCCAATTGATGGGCGTTGATGGCCTGTACCTTCTGTGGCTATGTTCCCCCTTTGAACATAGCAAAAAGACAGGTCTTTGAAGGGAGCATGCGCCGCAGCGACCTAGTGCAGCGCTTGGATGCTTGCTTGCACATGGTTTCACTTTGCGCCACCTGTATTTTGGATTGCGTCGGACTATTTTGGATTGCTTTGATATAAATCGTACTCATGATTTCAAAATCATTTGCCCGTTGTAAGCTGGAACTCGTGTCGGAGGTGGTATTGTTGGTATGGTTAAACACGGACTTTGGCAAACGCGATGTCTTGGCTGATCACAAACAAGGGTGAAAGTGAAGGTGTAAAAATATGTAAAAATCACCACATTCAGTCATGGACCATACCAAGTAGAAATTCGAGGTGGTTGCTTGCATAACTATTGCAGCCCCATGTTATCGGTAAAAATCCTCTTCGGTTGCTGAATTGCTGTGCCATGTGAGGAAGGCCTGACATATCCACCGAGCGAGTGACAAAAGAACTCCGTGCAGTGACCACCATGCTTCAAGTTTGCAATCTGTTTCGCCTTTCTGTTGACTAATGTAAACTCATGTAAATTCATTTTAACATATTTTAACCAATGTTTACTCATCTTGACTTATCTTGACTCTCCAGAACATTGATTTTTTGTCGTTGTAACCCCCAGCGTCAACACGTTCCCGCTGCACTATGGTCCTGATGTTTTTTAAGTTCTTGGACTTGCCGAAGTCGTGGGATTGGAACAATTTTCTGGCAGGTGCAAAAGACAATCACTGAAGATGGCAGAAGCTTCTTGGCAGGAAAACAGTCAAAACATCCAAGTCATGGTGTCCAGTCAGACTTCTTAGGATGCCAATGGATGCCACTATATGCCACTTCCCAACACCCAGCACATTTCAATACAGTTTGCATATGTTTACATTATATACTGTAATATTATAATATATTTCACTTCAATCGACTTCCCAAAGCAGAAGTCGCTGCCAGGTTACAGGCCAAAAACTTTCCAGAAGGCTGTGTCAATTTTGAGGCCGCAACCTTGGATTGCACATGATTGCACCACATTGCTGTCTAAAACTTGAACATATTTGGGCATGGAAACTGTTTGTGCAACGTCTCAACATGGATTTAATATGTTTAATGATTTAACATGATTTATATAACCATATGTAATCATATTAAAGGTGATTCAAAATGGCAGTGGCAGTGAAAAAGTCAAGGCTGCCCTTCTTGTCAGGCGCGAGCAGATGATTTCTGCGGACTTGCTACAGGAATTTTCCACGTTCGTCCAGGCTAGAAAAAGAGTCACGTCACATCATTGCGATTAGCACAATATTCGTTGCTCAGTTGCTCGTCCAGCTCGATTGCAGCATGAAAATCGAATCTACTGAAGGAACTCAATGACTTGGCAGAGAGCCAAGAAGCTGCTTTGGCCAATGTCACTTGGCAGCATGGGCCATGCATGGGCCAGCATGGGGCTTTGTGATTAGAACGTATTAGAACTAGACTCACCATGACCATGACTCACCTGTCAACAGTTGGACATGAATCGTACATGTGAGCACTGTGAGCACTGTGAGCACTGTGAGCACTGTGAGCACTGTGAGTACGAACTAGGTCACTGTGCCAGACGAGTTCTTGGATCCCATCATGTCCGAGATAATGGTGCGAGACTTGGATAAGGGATGGCAAGGGATGGCAAGGGATGGCAAGGAGATCAAGCAAATCAATGCAAATCAACTTTCCTTCGGGAGGGCAACGCTTTGTCAAGGCCAACATCGTTAGCATCTTTAGCTCTTTAGCATTCTTTAGCATTCTTTAGCAGCATAACACGCAAACTACATCAAACTACGATACCAACGATTTAGATGGTTCTTGAGCGACTTAGCATCCCAAGGACTGCACATGCAAACATAATGAACATATGCAAACCCCTTGTGGTGAAATTGAAAATCAGACTCTGCAATTGTTGGGATCATAGCTTCTCATTTTGAGTATTTGGCCCCAGGATGCCCCAGGCCAAAAGCCCCAAGCCGAACATGCAAGAAGCAACCACCGAGTGGAAAGACATATCACTTTCCTTTTATAAGTCCGAAAAGGTATTCTCTTGGAAGGTTTTTACATGTTTTTACATGTTTTTACAGATTTCCCTGGGATTCGAAGAGCAGTATTCGAAGATAGATTCTTTGTTCTTGGGGCCATTTCTTGGCAACAAACATGTGAAGAAATATACTCGTGGCATATCGTGGCCCCAAAGATGCCATGCTTCCACACCACATTCGATTCCTCCAACTCCCTCCTCCCTCAACTTTGTTTTTTGTCTCTTTCGTGTTCTTTCGTTTTGTTTTGCGCAACCTTTAGCTGCACACATTCTTTTCATCGAGTTGTACTTCCAGGTGGACCCTGTCTTGCTGCCAACCTCCAACACTATCATGGATCGGAAGGCACGAACTTTGTCGGACTTGACTTTGAGATACTTTGAGATTTGGGAAACATCACCAGCCAATCAGCCAATGCAAAATATACAAACCTGGGTAGTAGTTCTCTTGGATTTCAGGAGCTTTCTGCATGTGTCGCGATAGTATGCACATGTATGCACGCCCTGGGATGCCTGGGTGCTGGCAGGTGATCGAGCGACATATCATGTCGAACGATGACGATCCGTTTAATCGCCAGCCCTTGGCTGTGAAGGTGCAGCAGAAACGAACACAAGAAAAAAGATTGACACTAATCACAGCCTGAGCTTGTTCCTAACTGTATTCAGAACATTTTAAACAAACGTAGTTGGCGAAAAAACACACACACACACATCAAAAACAGCAGAATGGGATTCACAAGAAGAGGTCTAACTAGTCAGTATAAGGACCGTAGTGCATCGGAAGTTTCTCCACGTCTCTGAGCTTGTTTGCCGTGATCTGCAAAAAAATAAGAGTTTTGGACTGCAACTGCCAAGATCTGCCAAGGACCTCGTCCCTCAAACCGAGTTGCGAGACAAGATCACGGACTTCTGCAAGAAGCACGGTATTGTCATGGGCAATGAAAGTGCCACGGCCTTAGAACATCCAGAGCTTGGAGAGCTTGGAGAGCTTGAAGAGCTTGAAGAGCGGGGCCTTCACATATGGATACCGTATGACATCATATGACCTTTACATATCTTTACATATCTTCACCTTTTGTCTTGAGATAGTTATTTGATATCACCACTGATCATTCGTAACGGTTTGTAACCTGTGCTGTTTTTTTTTCATAAAGGCAGCGCAAAACTTGCAAGGTTGGCCCGGTTGGCTTTATTTCTAGTTTCCTCCTTGCTGTGATCCCAGGATTGATGGACCTGCCGAGATGTAGTCAGTTGCAAGCTTTGCACAATACGTGCAGATAAACACAGGGCAAACTGATTTAACATCCTACTTGCCTTCCTGGTGTCACAGCCAAGAAGCCACTGAATCCAATGGTGTTGGAAGTCAAATGAAATCAAGAACACGCTGGAGATGAGACAGATCAATACAGTCAATACAGATGAGAAATTGAATTCCAGCACACAGTAGAAAGACTCATTTGCTTGAGATCCAGCTCAGAATGAAAAAGTGAACTGCAGTCTCCTCATTGGGTCCAGAAGTTTTTACACCTCAAACATGTGTGCGATTCTGAAGCAAGGTGCAGATGAAGTTGCCCTGATTTGGTCGGTAGCACACCCGAGAGGGTTTGGCAGTTTGATTCAACCTGAGAAGTTGCATTGGCTCCCTGGCGGGTGACAATTTGTGGGCAGCCTTCAGCAACAGCATCATGGAGAGATTGAGAGTGGAGCTTTCCAGAAGTTTGAAACCAGTGGGCAAGTTCTAGCCTCTGAACAAGCAAGAAGAACGTTCCCTGTATATAAGATATAACTTGATATAGCTGATGAAAGCTAAGGATAAGTAATGGGCTGTCAAGATGCGCGCAAAGAGTACACCCTTTCATGAGAACGTGAAAACAATGCAGATGGATGCAATCCTGCATACACTGCATGCGTAGTTGTTTGTTTCATGTTGTTCCGGTACGACAAAGCCTTGAACACAAAGCCGACAAACGCTTCACTTGACTCAGCGCAGCGTTTGGCGACACTCTGATGGCCAATCTGGTTCCTGGAATACCCAGCTTGCGCTTGCAGTCCAACGCGCCTCAGCGTGCCGTGGCTGGATTTCTTGCAGAAAGCCTCAGAAAGCAAGATGCATTTCTTCTCCATTTTTCTTGAAACGTAGTTTCACATACTCAACACCCGCATGAGTTAGCATCAGTGTATGTAGTGAAGCTTTTACCTGCACACATTTGATTACAGATTCCTGATTGACTTCACTTCCAAATAGGCAGATTGGCCTTATATTGCCAGATACACTAGATATCACATGCTATCACTAGTGTTATATCATATGACACATCATATACGTATATTTATATATGATGATATATAGATAGAAAGCAGAATGTGTTAACCATTTTTGGCTTGTGCAGGGATTCTGATTAGTGAATGGTTTTAGGCAGCTGTCAACGCCATTTCGTCAAATTTTGAACACTACCAAAATTTTGCACGTTGCCACTGCATCTGAGTTACTGTTTCTTACAGCAACGAAGACTTCGATGAGGCTTGAACTGCTTGAGCTCAGATTTTCCTTTGTTTGAAATCTTGCAGTCTGCATTGCATCCGTTTGGCCCTGCTTCTACCAATTTGCTAAGCCTTCACAAGTCTTGTCTCTGCCTCTTGCAAGCTCCTTCCTGCGAAAGTCCGCGGCAAGTTCGTAGTATTTTCATATCCCTGGGTGCTTGAATGTTGACCCGTGGACACTTGGCAATATGTTTGTTTCAAAAGCTTGCATTTCCAAGATCTTAGTGGTAAGAAACGACATGAATGCTCAACATATAATTTTGTATGTTTTGTCCTCAGCAATTGCGTGGCAAACCTGGGGATGCATTCACAAAGGGCGTCTCTTTGTAAAATTGGATGCTGTAGGACTCTGACTCAGAAGGGGACGCTGCTTTGTTGGCGGCACAAGGCCCGTTGCAGAGTTTTGCAGTGCATTTGGCAGTATTGGGCTGTGGTCAATTCTGTAAAGAAGCAGAAAAAGACAGACCAACTAGGGCTTCGGGTTCTACCCGGCATATAACTTCACAGAGAACCAACGCATTCTGGAGCTTTGTGCCGGAGGTGATGATCTGGAGGAACATCGAAGAGCCAGGAATAAAAGTGGGTGGGAATGCAACCAACACATTCCGACAGAAGAACTAATATCTAGGGATATCTAGGGGAAACCCATGAAAATTGGTTGCTCAATGCTGTTCATTTGTTTCTCGGAGTTTTTCATTTGCATCGCTTTGCAGCATGCTCTTCATGAGGATGCACCGACCTGCCAGCCCGGAACCTCCACTCCTAGGTGCTGGCCTTAGTGCAACATGTTTGCCGTTTGATCTTGTTTCCATTTATATAATTCAGGGCGCTGAATTGTCATAGATTGTCCAAATGCAGAAATCGAAACGGAGTGTGTATCAAGTTATTCTATGTGCGTTGAATCTGTGAATAATCAAGAAGCGTTAGCCATCGAGAGCACAAGCTCCATGGCATCAGGAAGCACCTGACAGATCATTCCATATCAACGCATCTATTGCCAATTCATACTATGTGTATCTATCTGTCATGTATTAGATGATATGATTATATGAAGATATATGAAGTATATGTATAATACATTATTTCGCATCAACCCATTTCATGGACTTCTTGTTACTGGGAAAGATCTATGGACCGAAGGCTATGATAGGTAGGCGATTTGGATGAGTTGCTTTCGGTGGTCTCGCTCGGCCAGGAGCGGAGAGGACCATTGACCCCCGGAGCATGGACGAGAATTGTGACGAGAACGCTCGTGACCGAATCCGACTGCACTCGTCTTATCTCGTTTTGTTGTTTTTTCCAGTTTTTTTCGTGTAACTTTGCCAGCCACCCACCCTTGCCGCAGGATCATTGGGATTCTGCAGTGGGGATGTCCGGTGCGAGGCAGCAATGTGGCAACATGCCCAGGAAATTCGGGACAAGGCTAAATAAGAAATACATGCATTTGACATGCATTTGCACAGGAATGCACAGGAATGCACAGGAATGCACAGGAATGCACAGGAATGCCGAATGCCGAATGCATCATCATCAACATCATCATCAGCACCAACATTATCAACATTATCAACATCATCATCATCATCATCATCATCATGATCATCATGCGATTGTGGTTATGGCCTGAAATTGACTTTGGTATGAACCACAGAGCAGAAATGCATCAAAGTGGCTGATTGCCTATCAGAAAGAAATACAAGACCTTTAGCAGCTTCGTAGCAGGAAAGATGCTGGAATGTGGTCTCTGAAGTGCTAAAAGCTACAGTAACTTTTTGTTTTGCCCTGAAGCAAAAGAAGAAGATTACACATTTCGTCTGTGTACAGTGTACTTTAGAACTTTTTGCTCCATCAGCGTTGGGGCTCAAGAAGTTGCGCTTCCAGTACCATGCTGCACAAGGCAAGTCGACTGATTGATATCTGTGAAAAGTTTTGCTCCAATGACCGTTCTGCAATATTCCGCCCAAGCTGACAAACTGCAGAGAGCGAATCAGGCTTCTTTTGCATTCGAAGGCTCATATGATAATTTGCAGATTGCCGGCAGAACTCGTTTTATTCATTGGGATCAATTAGCTTTTGGTCGGTTTACAATTCAGTTTTTCATTCTGCTTAGTGAAGACTTTCGCGTTGTGACCCCTTGGTTTGGTGTTCAGTGTGGACTTCAAATTCCTGCCAGGCTGGACATATTCCAGCTTTGCTACATGTGCCACCTGGTATCCCGGATGATCTGAGCGTCCCTCGCCAAAGCCTTGCTGGAACATGCCGGAACGTGACATAATGTGTCTCTTGGAATCTCTTGGGTGCATTTGCCAAGGAGAGCCAAGATCGCACAGGCACTAGCAGGCGGGTCAGCTCTGTAAAAAGTGATTCTTGATTTCTCCAACGTACAGGCAATACAGGCAATACAGGCATTAGAGGCACTACAGGTTCTGTGATTTTTATAAATGGAAACATTCACATGAAAACATGTTTGAGCCATTCTGAGCCCATCAGAGGCGGAATACCAACTGCAGTGAAACCAGCGAAGCGCCGATTCCAGCTGCAACAAATCCTTTCGCAGCTCCACGGCCCAAGCTGGGTGACTTCGTGGACAGGCGGGGCGGGTATTGACGAGCAATCAGAGACACCTTTATTGAGTTGATTGAGGTGGCAGTTGTTTCATGTTGTTTCTCATTGTTTCTCGAGTCTATGACAAGTGCGTTCTGCGTTGTGCAGTTGCATATGCTCTGGGATGTGTGGATTGTGGAGACAACGGCTGACACGTTTTTGAAAAACATGAAACAGAAAGTAATGCTACATACCTTGTGAAGGCTGGAGACCGCGCTTTCAAAGTGCCTTGCCCTCAGCCACAGCGATGTCTGCCCGGCCAAGAGCTGCAAAGCCCGCACAGAATTGCAATGGCTTCAGCTGTGGCTTTTGCTTGCTGCGGACTTGCAGTTTACCAAGTAATTACAGCCTACTGCATTTGTATCCTCACAGAATTCTGCATGTATTATGCTCACTTTCGAGGCCTGTCTGAGTACAGATCACAGGCAGAAGATGCGCTTTCTGAGCACTTGGCAGCATCCTGGCTGAACCATCTCTAGTTCAAGCCTTGCCATCAATTGCTGATGATTGCCGCTGGTATTGTACCACTGATACCTGAAAGCAGGGGTCTTGTGCGATCTTACAAGAGAACAAGCGACTGGAGCCACATTCACTCACTACACATCTGCAGTTCGACCCGGTGATCATGTTACAACTGTTACAATACATCTTCACATCTTTGTAACAGACGTATTCGCAGCCTTGGCAAGGCAGTCGACTCGCTACAAAATGTATACGAGTGTCTTGGTGGAACGAGTTACAAAAGACTCAGAACCGAATCATAATTGGAATCACACACATACATGCAATTACATGCATACATAATATATAATCATACATATATAATAATAGTAATAATAATAATAATAGTAATATATAATTATAATAATATTTAAGAATAAAAATAATAATAATAACAATAATAATAATAATAAATATAATGATAATTTCATATAATGTATATACATATCCACGCATGCATCCTGTTTTTTTGCATGTGTACATATTGGATACATATATAATCGAAGGAAGTTTAGAAGTCAAACTTCCGACAATATGGACAGATGAAAAGCAGAGGTGGTAAAAGCCAAAGAAGAGAAGAGAAGAGAAGAAGAAAGAAGATCAAAAAGAGAAAGTCTCAGAAGAAAGAAGATCTAGGTGCCCGAAAAGGTAGGAAAGTCGCGAAACACTGTGTTTTTCCAATGATTTGTGGCCCCGGAGGGTCGAAAAGTAGGCTCGCTAAAGCGGCAGGTGCAGAGCCCGCTGGGCAGATGAGAGATGAAAAATTGCACGCCGTTGTGGCGCGAAGCACATTTCGAAGTCAAAATGTTAAAAGCACCACATGTTCGGACCACTTTTGGAAATTGAGATGTGGAAAAAGTGCACGACATTGTGGTGCAAAGCACATTTCGAAGTCAAAAGTGTAAAAAACTGACGGGTTCAGAGCACTTTTGGAAGTTGAGATGTCGAAAAAGTGCACGCCGTTGTAGCGCGAAGCACATTTGGAAGTCAAAAGTGCAAAAAACTGGCGGGTTCAGATCACTTTTGGAAGTTGAGATGTCGAAAAAGTGCACGCCGTTGTGGCAGGAAGCCTGAAGAACTGATGGGTTCAGAGCACTTTTGGAAGTTGAGATGCCGAAAAAGTGCATGCCGTTTTGGCGCGAAGCACATTTCGAAGTCAAACGTGTAAAAAAATTGACGGGTTCAGAGCACTTTTGGAAGTTGAGATGTCGAAAAAGTGTACGCCATTGTGGCGCGAAGCACATTTGGAAGTCAAAAGTGTAAAAAACTGATGGGTTCAGAGCACTTTTGGAAGTTGAGATGTCGAAAAAGTGTACGCCGTTGTGGCGCGAAGCACATTTCGAAGTCAAAAGTGTATAAAACTGACGGGTTCAGAGCACTTTTGGAAGTTGAGAT
>Ga0126342_10007203_pt1 | contig 19826 bp, 20 predicted proteins | sample Cyp1metagenome_FD_92528 | JGI IMG/M metagenome (GOLD analysis project Ga0126342, IMG submission 92528) | Coral microbial communities from Lord Howe Island, Old Settlement Bay, Australia - Cyphastrea 1 metagenome | ecosystem: Host-associated > Invertebrates > Cnidaria > Coral ... | reverse complement strand
TTCTCATGGTACTTCCATTATAAATCCACTATATTCTCATGGTATTCCCATTATAACACCACTCTATTCTCATTGTATTCCCATTATAACTCCACTATATTCTCATGGTATTCCCATTATAACACCACTCTATTCTCATTGTATTCCCATTATAACTCCACTATATTCTCATGGTATTCCCATTATAACACCACTCCATTCTCATTGTATTCCCATTATAACTCCACTATATTCTCATTGTATTCCCATTATAACTCCACTATATTCTCATTGTATTCCCATTGTAACTCCACTATATTCTCATGGTATTCCCATTATAACTCCACTATATTCTCATGGTATTCCCATTATAACTCCACTATATTCTCATGGTATTCCCATTATATATCCCGCATTGTAATTATTCCCATGGGTTGTCTCCGTGTTTCCACCGATGTTTCGTGCACATCCCGATGTCCGCACCGAGAATTGCCTCGATTTGCCACTTCGCCTCGGCCATCATGACGCGGAGCCCTGAAGCCTTGCACGAGCCACCAAGCACTGGATTTTTTGGGAAAATCGAAACCGGTTTTCCCATGGTTTTAACCATGAAATATGGGGGTTTCTATGGGAATACTATGGGAATACCATAGAGAATCTGGGCCATTGTCATGACTGGGAGATGTTTTTTTTTTGCCTTTTCAAAGCATCAAATGTGGGGTCTTTGATGGCACTGGACATATCCCATAAAAAAATGGAGATTTGTATGTGATACCCTCTGGTAAACTAACATAACTATGGAAAATCACCATTTTCAATGGGAAAATCCACTATAAATGGTGATTTTCAATAGCTATGTTAAATTACCAGAGGGTAGTCATCTATAAAATGGTGAATTTTCCGTTGTCACGTTGGACGAGGGGAGAGTAGTTGCTGTATGTTGCTGTAACTATCACTATTACATCACTATCCTTACGATCGCCGTGAGGTGCTGCGATCCGATCTGCCTCCATGATGTCTTGTGCCATCTCTTGCGGGCGCATGTGGTGGACCCAATCATCATGGAGGCATGGTCCGGTGATGCTTTCGTTGCCATGGGGACGGTTGTGCCTTTGGGATCCTTTGGGGTTGGGGGGTTGGAATAGGGATGAACATCCACTGAAGCTTCGTGGTATTTTCCGTGGTATTTTATGGACATTTTGGACTTTGGTCCAGGCCGTGACTCGAGCCCTGCGCGTGATGTTGGAAGATCCAAAGGTGTACCACAAGCAGGCGCCCGGAAGCTCCGTGGAGCTCCGTGGAGCTCCGTGGAGCAATGGGATTCCATATGGACTGGGATAGCGTGGGTAGTTACTTTAGTAAAAGGTACCTGATGGCGGCTCAACATGGCTAAACTACGTTTTTTGATTTCGATGATCAGGTCGCAACTATTTGGTCGGCCATGAGTCAAAGTACAGTGTCGTCAGACGCTTCCACTTTATATACAATACTTTACAATCTTTACACGGCACCATTTGGTTGAAGCCGCGCAGTGCTTGTAGTAGGTCATAGGTTGGCGCAGCAGCATGACCATGAATGGGTCGATGGGATGGCCCGAAAATAGATGAAAATAGAGCACCGGTAAATTTGATATGCATCGTAAGGCTTTCAAGTAATCACCACATACTGTACCATCTATTTATTACGATTTATTGCAAGATGGGGTTTCGGAACCATGGGGTGTTCATGGGTTTTCATTAGGTCTAGATTTCCATAAAAATTGGGACGGATGACCATTCACCACATCCCATCCGCCTGAAATCAGGCCATCAAAGTCGTAGAAGAGCTGCGAAAGGTGACGCCATTGCTGCAGTTTTTAGGGCAGAAGAAGCGCCTTGGATTTTGGGATCGGCGGTTCCTGGCTTCCAGGGACATGGGACGTATGGGATCAGGAGACACGGTGAAACATCTGTCTATAGTATACTATAGAGGCATGGGTTTTTACCATGTTTTTACCATCCGAATATCTCCAAACAGCTAACCTCGCGATGTGATGAAATCAAGCAACTACGACTCGCCAACTATGCAACTGGATCCGGGATCCGAAAGTCGCGAGCCTTGTTTGGCCACCCTTTTGTGGCGTTCCCGAGGTACCCTGAGCTGTACAAGCTGGCCATGAACCACGATGGATCTCAGGAGAGTGACCCACCACCCTTTGCTGAACTGGAGAATGACCTGGTCACTTCTGCCATGGTGGGTGGCTGGACCTCAGGGCGGACCTGAATTCTCGGGGTTTGAGCCCTGAGTTGGCTGGGATCAAATCAAGAGTGATCAACTAGAGCTAGTCAGTGATGTTCGGAATCGACCACATTTGATCACCAATATTTGGTTGGTGGTTTGAAACATGTTTTTATTTTTCCATATATTGGGAATAATCATCACAACTGACTTTCATATTTTTCAGAGGGGTTGACCTAGCTGAGCCTCGAGACGCGGAGAGCCACCTGGATCGTTCCAAGGTATCGTCTCATTGGTGGAGTTTTTCGCGGCGGAAGATGACAGTCTCTTGCTGCAAAGGCTACCAGGCTCTTGGCAGTCTGTTGCCTCATGTTGACCCTAAGTTTCGGCGCCAGATTACCCAGTACTTTATAGGTACTACTGTAATATCAGGTACAGTGCGTGTGTTGTTGGATTTGAGTTCCATATGACTTCTTTGAAGATCACAACCTGTCGTTTAGCATGCTAGTTGCGTGTCTCCTTTGCACAATCCACGGATCTATGGTCGCGACTGAACCCAGAAGACAGGCACAACAATGGGTAAAACAAAGGAGACCATTTGAGAGGTAGATACTGTCGGCGCTAGTTAGATGACGTAGATAAATTGTAGACAAGATTGGACAAACAGTTACTTCTATGTATAGATACTGTTGAAACTAAGGAAAAACAAGCGAGACGGCGAGACAAACTAAAGGGTCGCATCTCTATGCATCTCTTGCAGGTGGTGTAGTGGCCATGCGTAGATGGTACCCTTTTTTGTTCTAAGAGAGTTGGTGGAATGAACCTACCCAGAATCCCTTGGTTGATGGGACATTTCACAGAAACACCTTTTATTTGGTGAGAAAACACCGGAAAAGATGGCAACTAGATCTGCCATGGAATATCCCATTCAATATCACCATGATGGTTAAAAAACATGTTAAATCCCCGAAAAAATAAATTGGTAAACCGGTAAACCATGGTAAACCCACCATTCATGAAATCCTCAGTGAGAAGTTTCCAGCTGGCGAAGTTCATTTCAATCAACCAGCCTCTGTGAGGTATTGAAGATGACCAAGCCAGACAACTGGTGAACGATGCCATGAACGTCCAGGGGAGACCCAGCAGCGATTCGACCGTGCCGGCTGTGGGAGAGCTATGGGTAGATGTGGGATATATGTAGCAGGCTTACATGAGGATGACTACAGGGATTGAAAGCTAAGATGAAGGCAAAATTGGAAGTTCTATCTACAACCTGCAGCTTGTAGAACAATCTCATCCACAATTGCCATCGGATTATTGATTCTTATAACAAAGTTAATAAAAGTGCGTTAGATGAAATAACAGGTAAAAATGATCAATAAAGAGCAGTTTTACCATAAATTAATATCCAATTATTTTCTTTTGTGTTTCTTCAGACTTAACCTCCTTCCAAATTCTATCTCTTAAATCCTGCCCTTCTGAGTCTGACAAATCCCAATAATTTTCTGGAAGATTGTTTCTTTTTACACAATTCATTCTTTGTATTCTGCTAAATCGTTTTGACTGTTCTAAAGAGAGCTGATCTATTTCTTCATCTGTCCATTTCTCACTGTTTGCAGTCTTAAATACTTCCTGCTCTGTTCTATTTAATTTTTCATCAAACTTTTTTTTCATTTCCGCAGTTATATCTAAATCTAAACGTTTTTCTAATGTGTCTCAATGAAAAAGAAGTGGTTGTAACATGGTTTTTTAACGCCATTTCGGATGGCGTCACATCATGTCCGCCCACCAAGGAGAGAAACGATCCTCCTGAAGTTGCTGGTGATCCCAAACGACGATCTGAAACTCATCGTCATGCGCTGCCTGAGCAAAGTTCCGCTCAGTGCCTGGGCAATCATCGGAGAGCAGCCACTGATCATGGAGAGGACTTGTGCACATACGTCGTATGTGCATATAAATAAATAAATAAATATATATATATATAGTTACATATATATGTGTAGATTTCCAGCCGTTTCTTTTTGGATCTTTGTTGGATCCTTTTTCTCTTTCACTGGCAGCCATCCTGCAGGTCAGATCGAACCAGACGAGATGGGTGCCATCGTTCAGTGCTCCTGGGATGAAGAGTGCTGCCGTTTGTGGGCAAAAGCATGCGGGACTATTGTTTGTCTCCCTTTATACATTATATATATATAATTATATATAATGTGTAATGACGTACATATAAACATATATATATATATATAATGTATAATAAAAGGTATGCAGAGAGAGAGAGAGATATATATATATTATATCACTTAGATACATAGCTAAGGTGATGAAGAGAGAGAGAGAGAGAGACACAGAGAGAGAGAGAGAGTGAGAGAGACACAGAGAGAGAGAGAGAGAGAAACAAAACACATAGCTACATATAGTTTTACATACGCATGCGCACACATATGCACACACACATATATATAATTTTAACAAATAACAACAAGGTAATGCACATTGTGAACAGCCAATTCTTCTTGGTGTGTAATGACAAAGTTGAGTAAGTGGGGTAAGGATTGTCGTTGGGTTTATGGCACCATGAGATGCACGGCTACTGATTTGCTTGCTGGTTTTGCCACATTTTTTAAGATGACTTGGGCATACTCTTGCCGGACTGGTGTCACAACTACTGTAGATCAACCAGTGGCCCATGGGTATTTATGGTATTTGTTGTAGTCAAATTCAATTTGGATCAATTTGGCGTATACAAATTTTTAATGCGGGCACCAAGATTTTGATGCGCGCTTGAGATGTTTACGTTTATGTTTTGGGCCGCTGGCACCAAGGTTTGTCGGATGTGAAGAACATTGGCGAGGGTCGCACTGAGGAAATGTGACTTGTCATGGGAGACCGGCGGACTCCTGCGATTGGGGGCAAACTCACTCAATCTCACCGGAAAGTGCTTACAGGGTACCCTCTGGTAAACTAACATAACTATGGAAAATCACCATTTAACCATTTTTGATGGGAAAACTCACTATAAATGGCAATTTTCAATAGATATGTTAGTTTACCAGAGGGTATGTTGCACGCCTTTGTTTCAATGTCAGTGTTCATTGCAGTTTGGTAGGGGGTTAGTTTGCCTGACCTGGCCTGGGTCAGGCAAAATGTGAATGTCTGTGAGTCAACCATGACCAATGGGAACCGACACAGTATATCCGACTATGACAGCTCAATGAAGTAGTTTTCCCAAAATAAGAGAAAACCTTAAATGACAACAACATGCTTTTCCCCTCCCCTCCAAGTAGGGAAACCAATGATTCAGGGTTCTTTCTCTTTTTGCACGCATTCAGAGTCAGAGTTGTGTGTGTGACAATGTGTGTGGGAAAGAGTTGTGTGACAAAGGTATGTATAGTAAGTTGTGTGAGTAAGTTGTGTGTGAGGAAGTGTGGGAAAGAGCTGTGTGTGACAAAGTAATGTGTGAGTAAGGCGGTCGAGCGGGCGGGCGGGCGGGAGTGCAGAACAAAGAACAAGAACCCCACACAAAGATGTGGGGAATAACAATATTTCATGGGTAAATCAGAATTCATCTACGAATCTACAAATGGGCGAGGACATTCCATATTCCCCAAGCAAATGTTAAGTTAACAAAAGTTAACCGCATAAAATACCTTATTGAAATCTATTAAATGCCTTATCAACATCCCATAGAATCCCATAAAATTCAATGGTAGATAGTTTTAATTCCAGGAAACCATCATTAATTTCATGGGAACTCCCATGGTTTCCTGCCAGCGACGTTCCCTAAAAAACCAATCCAGCTGAGGTTGGCTCTGGTGGTTCGACAGCTGCAACGCTTGTTGTTGGCTCCTGGGGAGACAGGCGACAGTATCCAAGGATAACATCGCGAATGTGGGGTAGTGAGGCAATCACGTTGTTAGCTAATAATGAATGGCGAGTAAGTAGTTGAGTAGTTCGGTACTTACTTAGTCAATGAGTTAGTTAGATACACGCTTTAAGAAAGAAGATTTTGACAAATAGGATGATGATCCATCAACCTCTCAGCTGATAAACACATCCACAAATCTTGCCAAGTTGAGGGAGGTCTTGGTGCAAAACTTTCTGTTCTTTCATGACATGTGGCTGTCACCAGACTGGTTTAGCATCCTATCTATTTCCCCTGCCGGATGGAAGGACCACGCCGGATGGTTCTCAGCGTTAAACCTGTTTGAGGTTTAAGAATTGCTAATGTGGGTATGGATCAATACCTATTAATACCATTTTTAATGGGATGAACATCCATTTACCAGCTATTTTGATGTGAACTACAGGGGTACATGGTTTTGACACACTGCCATGTGACAAACCTCATGACAGATCCATTTTTGGTGGTACTTTGTTTGGTGCCCGGGTGCCCGCCAGACGATCAAATGGGCGACAGGCCAGCACTTTTGCACCAGCTTCGCAGAGCGCGCAGTGGCAGAGTGTGTTTTGGTGACAAATCTTTGAATTCATTGGGCACATGGAGTTTGGGAGGGTGACCCCACTTCAACGTTGAACATGATTCTAGATGGATTGAAATCGCACACCAGAACCACCAAATAGTATACGCCTACCTACAGACAGACCAGACAGACAGAAGTACACGCATAAATTCATTATATATATATATATACACATTAACTTTGGGGCCCGCGTTTGGGCCCATGTATGCCCATGTGCGCTTGCATTCCATCACACTGTGTGTGTTTATATGTTTTTGAACTGCTAAGTTCTCATTGTCTTTTGGCCAGACTGTTCGATCTACTTGAAATTTGGGGTGTGGGCATCACACTTTATATGCTAGCCATATCAAATTCTTACCCACCAAAAATAATTTCTCATGATGTTACTCCTCAACATTGCCATATGGGTATCCCCATTTTCGTACACACCCAAATATCACATTCCTGGTTGTTTTATCAGTTTTATCCTATTTTGCCCGCATTATACGCCTATCAATATACCCTCAGTCAAATCCAATTGACTCAAATCACAGGTGTTTTGCAGCTAAATCAACTTCAAATCCCATTTTTTTGATATCTCCCATTTCTATTTGATTCGAGGAAGTGAGCTGCTCCATCCTACGCAGCCGGAAGCTGAGGTAGCGAGATATTGTTGGCGAACAGCGTGCGAGCCACCACGAAAGAGCCACTGGGCATGGTGGTTTTGCTGCACCTGGGATGATACAATGGAAATATGATGGGAATCTACTCCTAATCGGGGTATAATCCTGCTGCGCACACATATTAATATATATATACGTATAATATGTATATATATAATTATATATATAACCAAGGATAATAATATAATCAAAGGATAATCAATGGATATGACGGGAAGACATGATCAAGGACAATATGATTGGAATCCTCCTCGGGGTAGAACCCTGTTGAATAATCAAAGGATCATCAATGGATCAATGATGAATTCAAAGATAAATATTGGATGTTTATTGGTTTACCCATCCGGCAATCAAACATAGCTATTGAAAATGCGCCTTTTGTATCATTTATAGATGATAACTCATTGAATTTCCCATTCACGAGAGCCCATTTAGAGGGGGAGTCTCCAGCCCGCCGGTTGAAGGTGAAATTGGGGCTTCCAGTCTGACATGGTAACGCCAAAATCCTCTTGAAATCATGGAATTCCAGATGAAGCGCAAGAGTTTTCTGAAAGAACCCCGAAGGTTCCACGGCCCACAACTCAGGTGTCTCCCAGAGTTATATGTATATAATGGACATGATTATATATATATATATGTATATGCATGTGTACATACTGATGTTTAGGAACAAAAACATATCCAGATATCCAGACAGCTAGATAATTCTAGATTTTTTTTTATTGAGCTATTTTATCATATCATCAAATCCTAATGTAACCTTTATCTATTTCTATGGGGGGTGGGCCACGATCACTTCGCCCACCCCAAGCATTCCGAGTTGTCTTGTCGTTCTTCAGGTCCGATGAACGGGAGAAGTTGGAGCTCAGCTGTGCCATCGTGAGCTTTTATTTCAGCTGCAGCGGCATTCCATCGCTGCGGAGTTGTTTGAGGACGTAGAGACGGCCGTCGACGGCCATGCTGTGGAGACCTGTGGAGATCTGTGGATTGGTTGAAGGGAAAATCGACAGAAACCATATAGATTTTCAGATTTTCCCATGAAATATAGGGTGGAAACCTGTAAATTTTCCCGTAAACCCAGTCCATATATAGTGGATGGTTTGCGAAAAAGCTGCACCAGTTGGTAGATAGGCAAAAATCCCCTTATCATCCCATTATTTCCAGCGTTTTGGAAACTACCAATAGAGCCAGGTGCTGCAGATCATCTGAAGGTCCGGCACCAGGTTGTCCTTGGAAAAGCCCTGAAGACGAGATCAACGAGATCTACCCTTTTTGGCAAACTAACAGTTGGTGCGGAACATCACCATCTTAATGGATAATTACAACTATGAATAGCAATAACATGCAATAAGTTTTCGATAGTCATGTTACATCGGCATACATCGGTATACATTAGTATATGACCAGAGGCCTTTCTTTTAACTGTTTGTGCCCCAAGTATCTCCAGCAGTTTCAGCGGCGTCCAGGAACCCCACTATCGATGCCTTGTTTCCTCGTATCATGAAACTGGAGGAGGACTGGCGACCTGGGTAGGATGGGATGGAAAAGGACATGGCTATGAAAATGGGGTTACCCTCTGGTAAACTAACGTAGCTATTGAAAATGGCCATTTATAGTGGATTTTCCCATTAAAAATGGTGATTTTCCATAGCTATGTTAAATTACCAGAGGGTACCTCTCAAGCTGGAGGTGAAAAATGGGAAAATCCAGCGATCACTGGTGGATTTTCGGCCAGGATGTACCGTTTTGCCCGGATTTTTTTAAGCTATCAATAGCTATCAACTATTATGAACTATATATGATTATATAGCTATGATCAACTCCTACAAACAATAATTATTAACCATGCCCAACTATTACTAGTAAACCCTTCTGTTCCTCCCTTTGAACCCCAGGAGTTGCACACGCCGTGGCTTGACCAAATCCGTGGGAGATGACCCAAGTCATATATAGCCTCTGGTAAACCAACACTTTGCTATTGAACATGGCCATAGAAATAGTGGATTTACCCATGAAAAATGGTGATTTCCCCATAGAAATAGTGGATTTACCCATGAAAAATGGTGATTTCCCCATAGAAATAGTGGATTTACCCATAAATAGCATGGTGATTTTCCATAGAAACAGTTTGCTATTGAACATGGCCATTTAGTTCGTTGATATACCCATTAAACAATGGTGATTTTCCATAGTTATGTGGCTGTTTACCAGTGGGTAATTGATCCATCTGAATAAATATGTTATGATATCATTTGCTGGATAAATAAAACATATCTGCCAAAATGTTATTAAAACACTGTAAATACCAGTAAAAACAAAAAAATGGTAGACTTTTTTTTGGGGTACCAAATAAATGTATAAACAGTATATATGCATACATGTAGATTATGGATAAAGACCCATCCGGACTATAGCCATACTATTATAAAGATATATATATTCTGGTATATGACGGATTGTTTTATTGTGATTGAACATCAATCAGATCAATGGGATAATTTGTATTCAGAGGCATGTTATTTGGGATACCCTCTGGTAATTTAACATAGCTATGGAAAATCACCATTTTTAATGGGAAAACTCACTATAAATGGCCATTTTCAATAGCTACGTTAAATTACCAGAGGGTAAGATTATAATGACCTCACGTCCTGGCGCCATGGGAATGGTGCTAAGGAAAAGGGGAATGGAATCCCCTTTGGCTGCCATAGCTGGCTTTGTTTCTGGAAACATTTTCAGGTTTAGTGCATTACCCTCTGGTAATGACTAACATAGCTATTGAAAATGGCCATAGAAATAGTGAGTTTTCCCATGAAACATGGTGATTTTCCATGGCTATATTAGTTTACCAGAGGATAAACTCAACCATTTATGGGCCATGATGGGGGATTCTCCCCAAAAATCTCTGGAATCACCTCAACGCGACCAGTCACCAGAAGCAAACCACATTTTCGTTAACATAGGGGGCGTCATCCAGGCTAGAAACAGCTTTTGGGTATTTCTGGATTGAAACTGTATGATCACCAGTGGATTTCCAAAAACAGCTGTTGGCAACAGTACAGACTGGCATGGCGAGTTACTGCAGGTTGGCCATGGATGTCTCTCTAGAACAGACTTGGCTGGGGAGATCCCTAGAGAATCTCTTGCAGTGCCTCAGAGAAAAAAGTGGCAGGCGGTGCTCCATTTCGGGAGGGTTAAACGCGTTTTTCGGTTGGTTGGATATTTCTTGGGATCCAGTCGTTGGCTGGATAGAGAATCATGGAATCCTCAAACTCCACAGATTTCTAGATACCCTCTGGTAATTTAACATAGCTATGGAAAATCACAATTTTTTAGTGGGAAAATCCACTATAAATGGCCATTTTCGATAGCTATGTTAGTTTACCAGAGGGTATCTTTGAGTTTCCTGGCGTTTGAAGGGGCCACACTAGAAGGCCAAGCTGGAGACTTGACTGTAGTGAGGCCCTTATGATCATCCACTGAGCAAAAAGGTGCATCATGGTGAGGTGTTCTTCCATCACCTTATATAAAGGTGGTTTTTCCTCATTCCATGTATCACTTGGGAAGCTTTCACAAACTTATCCACTTATTCCACTTATGGCCATGGAACTGGGAAGGACAAGTCTATCAGCAACCCCTGATGAATAGACACCGGATCGTGGGAATTAGATCACAAACTCCTGGCTGATATGGCCCCACTTGCGCGCTACGCCCTTTTTTTTTAAAGCCTACATGGAGATACATTGAGCAGAATATTGGTGATAGTTCAATGATTTGGGGCAGGGTCGCCGTCATCCATGGTCATCGCATGTCCCCGACAGATTGTGATTTTAAGAACGTGGTGATTTTCAATAGCTATGTTAGTCATTACCAGAGGGTAGTTTTCAGGGAGGGCTCACTGGGTGGTCGCGCTGAAGCCCAAGGTGCTTTCAAGGTGACAGACAGCTGCAACGAGACCGAAAGGCGGGGAAAGCGTCATGAAGAGGCGATATTCATCGCGGGGATGATTGAAGGGAAGCAAAACATGGGATGAATATGAGGATGATGAGGATAAGGATGATGATGATGATGATGACAATTGCCACGCATGGTGATGGCGTGCATCACCCTCGCAGGTGACCATCCGCATACTGTGCCAGATTGGCAATGTCTTGGAAGGTGCCATGGCAGGGCAAAGGGGAGGGCCGACCTGCCGGGATGCATCCAAATTGCCACTCCAATTAGTCTGAGTCTGGGGTGAAAATGGTGGTCAAGCATCAAGTGTTTTGGGATTTTTGGGCGCCCTAGTTTTAGAGAAACAGGACATAACAGGACCAACAGGACCAACAGGACAAAATACCCTCTGGTTATTTAACATAGCCAGATGGTACATCAAAATACCACAAATTGGGTTTGGTGGGGCTCAATCTTCAGTCTTCAGTCTGATGATCCCACGCAACCGTTGCATCTGCAAATGCACAGAAAAGTGAACCTCGAATCATCCCAGACAAAGGGGAGTCCTTGAAAGATGACTCGCTGGTGGTTTCACGTTTCAGACATTGCAACCAATATGATCCATAGATGTACATGCATACTGTACATATGTGTATATATATATGTACAGTATACATATTTTATGCGCTTATTGATTTCCACCCGTTGAACATATAGGAGCAGCTTATTAACAAACTCCTACCCAACAAATTGGATGATGATCCCAATTGACTATAGTGACTATAATTGACTCTTTTTATTGATTTGCATAGTACTTTTCTGCAAGGTTGACTTCCCACATGTGGCTCAAGGGAACAATCACACGAAACCCTGTGATTATGCTGTAAAACCCATATAGTTTCCAACTAATTATAAGTACAGTAATTGTTTCCAATTCGACGGTAAATACACCACAGTTTCCAATTTTTTCGAGTTTTCCCATACACTCATCCAGTGATCCGAGTCGTGCTCCCGTGACCCCCAGGTCGATCCAGCTATCAGTCGCGAAGGAATGGCCGAAAAATGCTGAGTTTACAGGAGATGACCCAAGTAGAGGCCTTGGGGGCCAATATTTGGAGATTCAAAGGCATTTGTTTGGGTGGGATTGATTAACGGAATGTGAATGGGATTTTTATGGGATTTAACCTCATATATTTGGAATCTTAACGGGATTCTTTGATGAGGTTATACTATACCGCGATTTTGAGGTTCGGATGGGGTTTTGAGGGGGGTTAGAATGGGATTTTGATGGGGCTTCAATGGGAATTCCAAGATCGTGCCATGAATAAAAACCGGTTGGGCCGTCAACCCCTTTTTTGGTTTGGCAGCAAAGATGGGGACCAACCAACATGGGCATGGGCATGGATGTAGCAACATTTTGACAGTGGAATGTTCCTCATGTTCAAGATTTTAACGGAGGTAATTCGTCCAAAAATAGTTTTTTTTTTTGACGGGTGATTGCCAGAGGGGAGTTTATTGGGTGCGCGTTGGGTAGTTCTGAAAGGGGGAGTGAGTCAGATGGTCTGTCATCAACATGTTAAGCCTACCAGAACTTTACTGCGTGGACACACACACATACCTATAATATATATCTATATTTCTCATTATTTATGATTATTTATGATTATTTATGCAGTGTGTGTGTGTGAGTTTGTCAATCACCCAGCCGACAGGCAGAGATGTGGAATATGCAGGCAGTACAGAAAGGGCAGCGTTTCCTGGACAACCAGGCGACGGGATATGGCTATGGCATTGTTGAATAATACCATCTGGTAATCAAACATGGCCAGCTGGGAGATCCCCGAACTAAATGGAGGTTCTCATGGGAAAACGAAGTATCAATAGGGGAGAACTTCCATTGGAAAGGCTTCGATGACCGGAGGGTAAAAGCATTGATTTGCGGTTCCGAATGGTACGCAAAGTGTGCCAAATCCAAGCGCCAGAGATGATGAAGCAGGTTGTGGAAAACCATTCCCTGAAAAATCCAAGAATTGGATCCAGGGAATTCTACAGGATACTACCATTTTTCATGGTAACCAGGGAGAACCAGGGTTTCCGGTTTCGATTTTCCACAAGAACAAATCCATTGATCCCACCAATCTACCAACCAGCTTGGGATATGTGTTGCCTCTGCCAGGGTCAATTTTGGCTCGAACCTTTTTTTGTCGGGGACCGTTGATAGCGCCGCCGCACAACATCGTCTCCGCGCCTTGCAGATTGCCCACCGGCCGTGTGACGTGCAAGGCAGTTGGGTTTGCGTTTTGCAAGGAGCAGGGTTCAAAAGCGGGTTCGTCCCTGCAATGAAGACCAAGACCTAGGTGTAATTTCAACCATGGGCTGATAAAGCTCTAATTTACTGATGTATTTTATGGCATTTTACTAGTTGGGATAATAACATACATACATACATACATACCATACCATACCATACCATACCATTACATTACATTACATTACAGTACATTACAGTACAGTACAGAACAGTACAGTACATTACATTACATTGCATTACATTACATTACATTACATTACATTACATACATACATACATACATACATACATACATACATACATACATACACACACACACACATGTACTTATACATTCATTAATAATATATATATATATATAATCATGATAATATGGGTGTGTTCGTGCGGAATTATGAAATTTTCGGGACCCACCCTTCCTAAACTGGGGCTTCGTGAATCCAGTGTTGAGCCCTGCAGGATGCATATCATCGGAAGCATGGCTGGATTCTGGGTGCGGCGAATGCTCAACCCCGCCACAGAAGTTCAGGCTCAAGGCATATCTTGGGCTGCCCTACGTGACAAGGTGACTGCACAGCCAGTCCCTACAACTCAGTGACCCGCCTGCAATTCGGGTGGCTGCAGGTGTGCCCCTGGCCATTGTTGAAAGAAGCACTTCAAAGCTTGTCTTCAGTCAGGCCTAAATGGGCTGAGTATTCTGGTGATTGGTTTTTTCATGTCATGCAAAATTCTCAAAATTCATATCGTTGTAATATCGCCATATAAAATCATAGTATATATACGACATTATACTACAATATGCTACGATCGATCGTGCCCAAAAAAATGTGCCATCACATGGGGGTTCCCCCACGTTGCACGCCTTGCATGCCACCCAGGTCGCCAGGGATGCGCAGGACAGATTCAGCCACTCGCCATGGTTTTTCAATTCATTTTGGGCGATATGTTATATCCTCTGGTAAACGGACTATGGAAAATCACAATTTTTCATAGGTAAATCAACTATTTCAATGGCCATGGCTTCAATAGCTATGTTAAATTACCAGAGGGTAATGGGAATATCATGAAATGTATAGATGTATACAATCAGTATCATATACAAATCATTTTGGGGGATATGTTGGGCTTACACCATGGGGATATCATCAGATATCCATTGGAAAATATAACATAATATTACTCTAACGAAGCATCTCATGGGAATATAGTGAGATATGTAATGATACAATCACTATAATCAATAATTTAGATAAATTTCATCACGACCTCGCTAGGCGACTTATTTGATGGGAATTGGGTTGGAGTATCCCAAAATGGCCTTATTCAAGTTACTGTAGTGAATTGATAATTATTGATTCTTGCTTATCCAGATTCACTGGGATTCGTATGCCCATGATAATGACTCGCTTGGATGAATAACCCCTTTCTAAATGTATCCCGGTAGATAAACGGGTATCTGGACATATAAGCGCATTTAAGTATTGCCGAATAAATTGCCTACTGTAATTGAAAACTTAAATACCAAAAGTTTAATTGAAAACTCCAATCCCGAAAAATCACCCCCAACACTGGCTTACTGGGGGGTTATTACTACCTCCAGTGAAAATGGCTTACTTCGTTCAAGCTGAGATTATTTGTCCCATGGTAACATTAAGGATTCCTGTTCTGGGCGTGGATACCATGTGAACATGGCACATATATGCAGGAGTCCACAAATGTGGAAACAGCTCAAGCCCTTCGTTGCCCCCACAGAAATAATTTGTTTTGCAGTGCCCCGTGCCCCGACTGCCAATCTAGTACAGCACTAGCGGGGCCCTAAAGATTGACCAAATTACCAAATCAGGATTTGCTTCAGAACGGAGCAGGTGTCCCCACTGTACACTCCGGGTGTTCAAACCATTAAATTTCAACAACCATCTCAGTTTACAGTGTTTACAGCCACAGAAAGCCATAGAAATCCATAGAAACGCAAGATGACTTAGCTGAGGTTTAAATCCACCACAACTGGGTGACCCGTCCATATCCAACTCGCTGGGTCCCACATTAATCCAAGTACTGTCAACCTCGCAACAACGAGTGAAACCCTGGTTGCTCAATAATTCTCTTGTACATATGATTATATATATATGCTCTATAATATTATTATATGCACATGTTTTTTTCTCTTTGCATATGATATAAGATGGAATATTGTTTCGTATAATTTATATAGTATAGTGTGAAATAGAATATCATATCCCATCCAGCCTCTAGCTCTCTATTATGTAATATTATGTATCTAGATTTATATTGAGGTATATTAGGTAACCTAGATGTAATGCACGTATATTCATGTAAATGGATGTGTGTATCTATATGCATTTTATTGGTTAAATTAAAAATCATATCCACAGTTCCATGCGTCACCCCTTTGAAAGATATAGCCTCTGCTAAACTAACATAGCTATGGAAAATCATCATTTTTACCAGCTAAATCAACTATAAACTGGCAATTTTCCAGTTCGCAAACTGTTAAATTACCAGAGGATAGATCATCATATTATCCTATTGAAACATATACGTTAGTTATATAGATCCAATTTGTTTCCCGAAAAATCTGAAGTCACCATGACCTTTTTTCCCCTTAAGTTGTCCCATTGTTTTCCCTATTCTTATCCCATTAAGTCATTCCTGCCCCCCTGCCACGGCCCAACGGCGAACCGAACCAAGGAGAACGCTATTGACGCGGAGCCTTTGAGTCGAGCTGGAAGCATCTCCTCCGACGAGGAGTTCCTGGCTCGCGCCCGACGTGCGTGAGAGACTCGGGGCGACGATTGGTCAGTTCACCGATCGGTTGGACAGTTGTGATGTGGTAAGTCCCTGGTAAACTAACATATAACACAACTCAGACAGAACTATATGGAAAATTACCCATTGTTTATAGGTAAAACATGGTAAATCAATCTATAAAATGGCCGCGTTCACTAGCTGTGTTAGTTTACCAGGTAAGGCATGTGGGGCTGGATCAAAACCTACGAAATGCCGTATTCGGGGGATAAACACCACCAGCTGTTTTGATGCTTGACAGGGCCAGATGTTATTGTTCCTTTTGTTCAGTGATAAATGGTGAAATGTATGGGAGAGTTCGAAGTTGTTCGAAACATTTTTCGAACGTGTGGATTTGTTTTTGTGGGATACTTATGGGAGAACTCTTTGGGGTGATTGTGGGTTCATGGGATAATTATATTATAATTCTGGGATAGATGGATAGTCACATCGGATACCCTCTGGTAAACTAACATAGCTATGGAAAATCACCATTCATAATAGGTAAATCAACTATAAATAGCCATTTTCAATAGCTTTTTGTATGTTTACCAGAGGGTAGTCACCATTGCCAACTTGGGGTTTGTGGCAAACCATCGGACCATGTCTTGGTCACTGGTGGTTTTTTTCGCCGGAGCCAAGACACCACCAAGGCTCGGATGCAAAGCTTGATTGGATGAAAAAAACAGCGGTTTCGTAGGTCAATGATGACTACTCTCTGGTTATGTCAAACATAGCTATTGAAAATGGCCATTTATAGTGGATTTTCCCATTGAAAATGGTGATTTTCCATAGTCATGTTAGTTCACCAGAGGGTAATAATTAATATGGTTTCCTTTTTTTGGCTTGATGAATAGTATGTATATTTTTTATTAAATTTGTTGAATTTTTTGTAGGCTTGTAACATTTTCGTGCTCGTGGCGAGAGACGTTTTTGGGTGCGTAAACCCAACAATTCTCCAAAGGTGAACTGATCCGAACCCCAAACCAGCTTCGCAACGCGACAGTAGCCGCTTGCTTTTGCGTAGTTCTGCACGGATACCAATGGACACAGGCTCCAATGCGGTCCAGACAGTTGTAGAGATAACTTCGAGGGTGCACAGTTGTGGCTTGAATTCAGTCCGCCTTCCGACTTGCCAATTATCATATGATCATCAATTTAGAGGGTGAAGATGCCATGCCTGAAAGGTTTTTCTAGATATCAAGCTTTGGCTTTGACCTTGAGGGTCATGGTGGAAAGATCTTTGGGGAGGGCGTGATGGCGAGGGGTTGGGTCCGAGATACTCCGAAGTAAGAATCACAGTTGCCTGGCAGCAGCTTTTTTCGTCTGTTGACAGCCTGGTTCTGCAACGTCGATGAGTGAATGGTCCTCTTGAATGCTTGATGATATGGGCTATGGATGGCCATGGGTCAAAACCCATGATATACCATGTTTGCTTCTATTTTTAATTTTTTTAAGGAACGCAAGAGTCCACAAGAAACAACTCATTAGTTTAATGATGTTTAATGTGAAATCCAGAGCCGGATTTTGATCCATAGCTGTGTGAATTTGGCCAGTCCCGGATCGTTTTTCAGAACCAGACTGAATCGAACCCGAAATTTACGGATGGCTGTGATCAGCCAAGGAGCCAAAAAAGCATAGCGATCTGGGATGGGAGCCCCAAGAGAATGAATTCACTCTCTGGGATTATTAAAGGGAAAACCATGGAAAACCTACAATCTGAATCTAAATGATAACTTCTTCCTCACATTTCCCTCTTGGGAAGTTCAAGTTCAGGAAAGTCAGCTTCCGAACCCGATAATTGGGATTTGTCGTTTTTTTTTTTTTTTAAAGGACATACCTTGGGATCTGCCGTGGTTTTCGTATACCTTGAAGATCTTTAAAGATCTTTAGTCAGCACCCGGTCACCCGACTACACCTGGAAATCCAGGTGGAAGACCTCCCCATTTCGAGACACTGCACTTTTTGCGGCATGTGGTACTGTGACTATGACTACCCTCTGGTAAACATACAAACAGCGATTGAACATGGCCATAGAAATAGTGGATTGACCCATGAATAGCATGGTGATGTTCCATAGTTTTCTGTATGTTTACCAGAGGGTAAGTGATCTCCAAAAAAAAAAGCAAAGAAGAGTTCATGTGGGAAAGCCACGGAAAGCCAATGCCAGGCCCACCATCAACCCATGACTGGGGTAACCCCATAGCATCCATAAAAATTGGTGAAGACCTGCAGGAATGGGAGGACCGCATTCTTCAAGCGGTGAACTTTGTGGGCGCCGGGGGTCCAACCCGGCTACAGGAGCGGCTCCCAAATGGAAAAAACACGACTCAATCGATTGACTATTATTGGGTATATGTGTATATATATATGTATATATATATATGTATATGTATATATCTATGATTATCCATGATTATCCATGATTATTATTGATTATATTGGTTATAAAGTGGTAAATTGCCAGTAATCAACCATGAGTGACCATGGTGTATGATTGATTTTTGGGTATTTCTACCACATGAGTTTGATAGTCGTGATGAATGGCCTGAGATTTGCAGATCTTGCAGGAGTTCTTGTTGGATCTTGCAGCGCAAGAACGTGAGGAGTACTACCTAGACCAATATGGCAAGGTGGGCGGCTGGAATGGATGTGGGACATGGGACTGCTGATTATGGCAGGTGGCAGCAGGATCTTTCTTGGTGCTAGTGTAAAGTAGTTACCCTCTGGTAAACTAACATAACTATGGAAAATCACCATTTTTAATGGGAAAATCCACTATAAATGGTCATGTTCAATAGCTATGTTAGTTTACCAGAGGGTAAAGGATGTTAAAGGTTGGGTTATCCTGCCATACACCGACGATAGCGACGCTTCATTTTGAGGCACCGAAAAAATGATTGTCCGATTGTCCTGGTCATTGGCAGTGTGGCTTGGGGATTGTCCTGATAAGTTGATAAGATTTCAGAACTGATTGGTGGTTTGGACCATTTTTTTATGTTTCCATATATTGGGAATAATCATCCCAACTGACGAACTCATATTTTTCAGAGGGGTAGGTATACCACCAACCAGATGTAGAGGAATCATGGCATACCAGCCTTTGTGTTGAGGTTTTCGTCCGGTCCGCAGGATGTGCCACGTTCATCCCGGTATGATGATCCCAAGTCCTACGTCTTGCACGGGTTCTCTTATTGTTCGAGAAACAGCCACCCCCCCCTGTTGCCCAAATACTGGTATCTCATACTACAGACGCATAAATGTTTATTGAATTTATTGTGTTTGATTTATTTCATACGTAGTACCCAACTACTAGTACTAGCGCTAGCGTTAAGTCGTATCAGCTTGTAAAAGTCGTATCGGGAGGCCGTGCGCCTGGAAAAAGTTCAAGTTTGGCATCACCACAACTTTTAGTAATTGAACAATTTCATTGTTTTG
>Ga0126342_10007202_pt1 | contig 19828 bp, 29 predicted proteins | sample Cyp1metagenome_FD_92528 | JGI IMG/M metagenome (GOLD analysis project Ga0126342, IMG submission 92528) | Coral microbial communities from Lord Howe Island, Old Settlement Bay, Australia - Cyphastrea 1 metagenome | ecosystem: Host-associated > Invertebrates > Cnidaria > Coral ... | reverse complement strand
TTTTTTAAATTCTATGTGTGAATTAACGCAACTCAACAACATATGAAAACAGATATATCCTGGACTCACGTTAAACACGGAAGTTTGATTTTCCCATATTCTAACTGCTGGTCCTCCACTGTAATGTGATATGTCTGTACATGTGATATGTCTATTTAACAAAAATAATAATGCATATATTTAAGGTATATGTATATGTAAGCTATGTAGAAATACATTAAGGCGCACTATGCAGCAAAATAGTTAAAACTATAGGTGTTCATCCCAAACAAATACCTTTTTGCAGGTGTTGATTCCGCAATATCCTTAGCAAATCATACCCAATACACCTGATGATTTCCCCTTTTTTGTTCATGGTTGTTGCCTAATCGCCCTATTGAATGTTCACCCTGCCGATTTTCCTGACCCTTTAACTCTCCCACAGCCAAAAAAATGTCCTACACGTGAAAGAAATCAAATCGCCAAAAATGAACGGTCAAGCATTCAATCCTCCAACAAGAAATATATTGAACACAATTGGGGGAAAAAAAACTCTGGAGGTTTCCAATCCATGAGGATTAGCCCTATAGTTATCATCCATGTGATTTTCGACATTTTTCCCATGAAATTTCCCATGAAATAACCATCCAGCTATCAAGGCAAGCATCGATCACGTGACTGCAGCCATCGATGCGCCAGAATTTGCCTCATCTGCGACCTGCGGCGGTGGCCAAACGAGCAGGCCGTAGGTTCACGCAATTTGTGGTGGATCGAAATGTGACCCATAAAGACTAACCTATGGATATTCCATGGATAGTCCATGATATGTTCAAAAAAAAACCATTGTGAATGGACAAGTTGGATATGTTGCAATAAGTGTGATGGATCATGAATGATTTATGGATAAGTGTGGATAAGTTATACCATGTTGTACCCAATACGCCTGTAATAACCCAGTTAGGCAATGGACCTGAGAAGGCTCCATTTTGGGATCCTTGCCCCAGACCAATGACCGCATCATGCCACGGGTTCGTCTGGCGGTCTGGTGCGGAACTGGCATTTGCCAGCTCATGGATTGTGAGAATGCCCAATGTCTTGGAAACTACCCTCTGGTAAACTAACATAACTATTGAAAATTGCCATTTATAGTTGATTTACCAATTAATAATGGTGATTTTCTATCGCTACGTTAGTTTACCAGAGGGTATAATCAAACTCATCAACCAACTATCATCGGTTCTATCCACACATATCCCCATCTGATGCTTTTCTTCTTTCCTATGGCCAACCAATCCTCAACTCCTCAACCAACCAAGCCCTATCCTGCATCAACCACAGAATCATTTTTGGGGATCGGTTGATCCCGGTTTCTGTAGGGGTCGCACCTGGAAGGCTCCTCATAGGCCAACATTTCCTTCACCAGGTCATCCGCAGCCGCTCCGCAGCGCAGCCTCGCAAGGTCGGGGCCTCGCTTCTGGCGCTCCAGGTAGGCCTGAAAAAATGGGGGATGGCCATGGGAACCCAAGAAATCTCAGGTACAAAAGCCACCAAAAATATGTGTTTTTGTTGCCACCAAACATGGAGAATTAAACCTTGCTTAAAAACATGTGAAAACTTGAAAAGCTGAGGATGAATAGGATGAATTGGGATTTGAAGCAGCTAAAAAGGTGACAAAAAGGTGACTTAACCATCGAAGAATGGACCCCGAGAATCGCAGAGAATTGCCTTCCGATGCTCATTTTTCAGGGTCTACATCGGTGGGATCGATATGATTTGATATGATTCCAGTAGTAAATGGATAGTACAATTCACGTCAATTAATCAGCCTACGTCCCAATATGGACTTGACATATTGGATGTCTGTGTTTGAAGGCCATTTGAAGTGTCAAATCAGTCCTTCCAGTGATTCGGAGACGCCCTCATTTGAGCTCCTCTGAGGGGAATATATGGCCATCACATTCGGGGGGAAATGGGTTTTACATCCACCAAACCAAATGCTTCTGACCAATAATACTTGGAATCAACATGTGTAAAAACCGAGAAAACCTTGCCTTGGTGCCTTCAAAAAAGATCAGTCATCCAAAGAATTTTCCTCATGCAGATCAACCAACTCAGCCAGCTCCGCCCACCTTGAGTTCGCTCCGCGATTCTCCCAAAGGCGGTCGAAAGGGATAGAAGTAATTGTAGTAACTTCCATCATCCTCGCATCTGAACATCGGCTGCATCGGCTCCATCTAGAAATGCCAAGGCGGAAAAAAAAAAAAAAAAAACGCATTTTGCGCCTGTTTGAAGATGTGTGAAAGAAAAAACAAACACACATGAATTACACATGAATTTGTCTTCCATGTGTTAGGTTTGGTTTTAGTATATAGTGGTTTTTACTAAGATTGACCAACAATCTCCTAGTGGTAAAAAAATGGCATACGGTCTGGTATGCCATTTATCATCACGTACCATTGGTTGTAAAGAGGGGTTCACCCCACCAACCAGTAGGATATCTATGGCTTTGATCGTATTGCATCGACACATATGTGCCATGAAAATGTTCCTAGCCCATACCATTATACTGGCTGGTGAATAGGTCTGCCCCTTTTGAGTTGTGATAATAATCCCCAATAAACATCAATAAACCAATTAGTCTAACCCCTTACGATAACCTGTTTATCAGGGCACTTTTAGTGGCTGGGGATTCGCAGCCGGCATACCCCATTGTCAGGACACAGCCATTTCCAGAATTTCACTGCTTAAATCAACTTCCCTACTTTTTTGTGGTTAAACCATCATATAAGCGTCATGTTTGATGGTTTATCATGGTTTATCATGGTTTTCCGCATGTTTAAAGCACCATTTCTGCTTGGTTTCTCCTTTTTTCAACACCATTCCCCGTATCAAACTCCCGGCTCCTCCAAATTGCTGGGCTCCGTCTCTGGAGAGTCCCGGAGACGCCGCGGCCGGGTGCAGAGCAGCGCATACAAACAGCAGCCCAAGGACCAAACGTCACATTTGGCCTGAGATGATCTGATTAAAAATGGTGGTATAATGGGATTTTCTGGTGATTTTCTGGTGATTTCATGGTGATTTATAGGGATTTAATAGGACTTAAGCAATTAGAAATGGAGATGGGAATGGTAGGCCTGAAAAATAGGCCAAAAATATATGGTACCTCCAATAGAATGGATCCTGGAATGGCCTGAGATGATCTGAGATGATTTTGACAGTCCCAACAGTAGCCTCCGGTCATTTGTTTATACCCTCTGGTAAACGTTTACATAACTATGGAAAATCACAATTCTCCATGGGAAAATCCACTATAAATGGCCATGTTCAATAGCTATGTTAAATTACCAGAGGGCGTTTGTTATTGAAAATCACCAATGGACCAATAGGTCATCAATTTGGCCTGAGATTCGGTTCGATTTAAAACGCCACCAATTCCGACCAATGGGATGAAAAAAGGTGGGAATGGTATGGGGATACAACCCCCAATATGAACTGCATGTATAAATATATATATATGTACTATCATCAATATTATCACCCTTTTATCCTTATTATATAGCACTAAACCACCATTTTTGCTTGGCAATTCGCAATTTACAATCACCCAACAGCATCTACTGAAAAATAGAAGGGCCGATCAACCATGATCATTGGTTGTAAAGGGGGCTCACCCGTCCGTTAATCAACCTCAACCAACCAGTAGGAAAAGAACATCTATCATCACCCTACCAAGCTCAGGAGTTACCATTTACACCTTAAGATATTTTATATAGAGAGATATGTGCTTAATTATTTATTATGTAATACATGGTGAATCTTAGATACCCGCCAAGAAGTCTCTATATTATATATATATATATTTAGTTGGTTAGTACGGTTTACCATTGATAGCAAAAGATTAATGTACTATAAGTATCTATACATATCTAACCAAGGTTGACCCAGAATATATGGATCTCCACAACTACCAATCCAGGATGATTGCTGGTTGAAGCAACACAACCAATCGCTGGTTGACCAACCATCAACGAGTTGGAAGGCCGTAAGTTGGGATCGTCATCCCATGCTTTCCATCCCACTTTCTTTGATGTCTCTCTTCATGTGAACAGTGGGAAGCATATCTTGAGTTGTCCAAAGTTTGGAGACTCAAAACATCTGAAAATCCCATCTGGGTGAATCACAATCATAACCTGAAATCAGTCAGAATAAAGGGATCTTAGCACGGCCCAAACGCAGAACGCAAAGCGAGTTCCGGAACGTGCGTTCCGAACGCAGGGGGGGGGTTCGAAGGAACATGCTAAGAAGGGCCGAAGGGGGGTAATTCATGATACCCTCTGGTAAACAAACATAGCTATTGAAAATGGCTATTTATAGTTGATTTACCAATTAAAAGTGATGATTTTCCATAGTTATGTTAGTCTACCAGAGGGTAATTCCACCTCCCAGTCCCATCATTCCAGGCCATTCCAGGCTTCGCAACGTCGCGACGTGTCGCTGCCATGGCACGTTGAAGCTGCCGCGAATGACCTCAGGCGCCATGGTGGCCAGGGTGCCAGCAGCGTCGGCGGATTTGAAGGACTCGGCCTGGGGGTTCGAGTCTTTGGATCATCCGAAAAAATGAACCGGGTGAATGGTGTTTTTATATGGTTGTTTAATATGTGTTTTATGCCACTAAGGGTTCATGGTTGCTTAACTTATATATATGTAACATATATATATATATCCCATTTAACCAATATCCCATTTATCTCCATTTATCCCATGGGTCAACGGCTTTTCATGTCCCATTTTTGGTCACATCATCCATCCCTTAACCTGAGACCCTGAGACAGGTTGAAGTGGTGCGGGATACCCTCTGGTAATTTAACGTAGCTATTGAAAATACACCGTTTATAGTTGATTTACCTATTCAAAATGGTGATTTTCTATAGTTATGTTAGTTTACCAGAGGGTAGTAAGGCACCAAAAATGTGGGTATGAGTCGAAAATGGAGGCAGAGGACCACATGCGTTGGTCATTTGCTTTGTCTGAAAACAGGGCGCTCATAAATTCGATGCTTGATCATCACTTTCCCCATTGAAATTGCCACATCCCACGGACCCATATATATATATATATGTGTGTGTGTGTATGCATATACATACATACATATACATGTATATATATATATGCCCTAATTAGCCCTAATTGTTGGTTACATCCCCTGCACATGAGGCCCATGACTTTCGGCGCGGTGGACTTTCCCACCTCTGAGGGTGGAAAGAGCTCTGCTAAGCCGACGTCAATCACCACCGCTTCAGGGGGCTCAATGGAGCACAGCCTTAGGCTTTCAGGGCCCAGGGGGATGCCCAGGGGGATGCCCAGGGGGATGCCCAGGGCCCATTTCCATTCCGAGCCAAGGGAATTCCCAAAACTTCCAGGGCTCATCTCGCCAAAACCATTCAGAGTCCAGAGTGTCCCTTTTACCCATGAGGTTTTTCGGTTGTTCTTGTAATTTACGGGCAGTATGACATTGGATGTGCCGTTGGTTCATATATATATATACATACATACATACACCTCAAATATCCTACAATTGCTCTTGAGTTGGCCAGTTGACGTTGACTATGTTGGACCGATCATTGCTCCATCATTTATTGCTAGCCAAATCAGAAACAGTTTTGCTTCAGGCAAGGAAAACCTACTCCCAATGAAGCAACGCCCCCAACGAAACCAACTCAAGACTGAATTTCAATGCAAAGTTTGGTGTGTTCACACCGCAGGAATGTGTCCAAACCTGTTTTAGTTGGACCTTCACACCTCACAAATGAACAATGTATATATAGTAATTTTCAACCAGGGGGGTTCATTCATAGCATCTATATCCTCTCCCAGGCCCAATGAAATCCAGTGGCATGATATTCTCCAATTTCAGATCTTTGTGCATGACGCCTTTGGCGTGGCAATACGCGACACCTGCTCCGTGGCCGTGCTGAAAACTGTGCAGCGAAATGGCCAGAAACCTCGGCACCTGGCATGCAAAAATACCTAGAACCCCTAAACCCCATAGGTTTGAAATCAAAAACCAATCTTGAACATGTCCCAAACTATTAGAGCCCCCAAAAAGAAACATCGGTTTGACGGTTTGACGTTTCACTGTGTATCAAACGAAACATGAAAACAGCTGAGTCGGAAGGCTCCCACAGAAAGACTTGGGATCCACGACCTTCGCAGGCTTGGCGGAAGACCACGGCGACCCAACCTGGCGTGACGGCGTGACCCAAGGCTGGGAAAAATCTTAGATAGAACATGATAGAACAAATCATCGGCAAATCCAAGGAGATCTACGGACTTTTTCTTGGCTGGGACAGTGACGCCAGAGCAGTCATGCCCCAAACAAATTGGTCATTTCATCCCATATTTTTTCCAAAAAAAAAGAGCACCCTTCTGGTAGGAAAATGACTTCATCCGCAGCAGTAGTGTCTCCGCTACAAACAGAGTCTGCTGTGCTTGTCGAAGAAGAAGGATGATTCAAAGATCAAGAAACTGTGGTCTTTTGTCTCAAACGAACTCTCACAACTGGGGTGTCTGGTCCTATAGGATTACCCTCTGGTAAACGTTTAAAAAAAAGCTATTGAAAATGGCTATAGAAATAGTGAGTGTTCCATCGTTTTCCCATGAAAAATGGTGATTTTCCATAGTTTTTTCCCATGAAAAATGGTGATTTTCCATCGTTTTCCCATGAAAATTGCTGGATCTTTCCAGCAGCTTCCAGCTGACAACGGCCTTCCGGCAGCTGCTTCCGCTCCGCGTAGGACTTCTCCACGGCTTCCAAAAGGTCACCACCTGGAACGATGGAAGCCCTGGGCCTTGCAAATGGTGGGTTTTGCCATCACTAAAATGGATCATAGATATCTATATATATATCTACATAATATATCTATATCTATATCATTCTACATCTATATGTATGTGTATATATATATAATGTCTATATATGTAATATAATATATATATATATATCATATGTATGTACATATATATATAATAATAATTAATATATATATATATATCATGGGGGTGCGTCAAAATGCCGGTATGGATCGACCCATGGTGATTCGGACGTATGGATCGGTCTGGATCACCTGCGTTTTGGTATGGATCGGGGGTATGGATCGGCCTGTGGCTTCAGGGAATGGATCGGGCTGCACCTTTTGACTCGCAGCCATATATTTTATACACAATATAATAAATATTAATATATATATATATGTATTATATATCACTATTGCATATATATTATATTCGTATTATAATATATAAGAATATGATACCAGTGTCGAACTCAAAATCTGTGTTGGTTTGTTCAGAAAATTGGTTGACTATTGTTGATTCTTGTTGAACAACATTTTAGGCTATTTTGGGAGAGGTTCGGCAATCAAAATGACAGGGGGATGGAAGTAGATACCTCTGTTCTTGACATATATAAAAGTTGGTGATGGGTGAGGGATCTGCACGCCCTATTGTCTTAGTAGGACAACTGGATAACTGTATGTTCAATGAGGGAGAGGAGAAAAAAAAACAGTACTATAGGGGCATTGAGCAACAAAATCGGGGAGTGAACCGTGAACCACTGCCTTTCCAATGGGGCCTCTCCTCTTACCGAAAAAATGATTTAAAGCCCGTAGATTCGTAGATGTTTCAAGGACGTTCAAGGGTTTTTTGTCCCCTCTCACCCTGTTAGCCATACTTTGGATCATCCCAACCCGCAGCAGTGTGAACTCGCCTGGGAGGAGATCTGTGATGAGATAGAGAGATCCTTGGGGCAAGTTCTGGCTTGGAATCATGATGAATCATGGCAAGTATCATTAAGTACCATCAAAATTGATGCTTGGTGAGTATGATTGGATAGCTTGATGATGCTTGATGTCTGTATGAATAACACCATGATCTTGAGATGTCTTGAGCGTGGTCCCTTTCACTTCAATGGCTGGATCATCTGGCATCAGCATCTATCAGCTTCGAATGATGCACAGGTTCCAAGGTGATATCAATGGATTGATTTTCAAGGATTTTCAAGGGGGGAACCTACCAGAAACCGTGGATGTTACCTGATGTTACCATGATATAGGGTGTTCCTGGACTCTGCACATTCTCCCATCTCTGAGATGATACTGATGGATTTGGTATGCGAATCCCGCACCAAAAATCCGGGTATGGCTGGCCAGCTTGCCATACCCGTCAAATGCCACCAGCAGCTCGCTGCGCTGTCAAGCCAAGCTTCTGGAATCTGCGTAGTACTCAAACAATCTGAGGACTGCAGGATGGTCCTTAGGGTACCCAGTTTCCATCACCCAGCAGTCCCTGCAGTCCCAGTTTCCGGCTGCCCCAGTGGCAAGGACACCGTTTGGGAGGGCCGGACAGCACCAGCCGAGTTGCCAGACTCTTCAGCTTATCGATCTCTTCCATGATAAGTTTCAAGGGGTATCCCCCGCTCAGCGCTTTCCTTGGAATGGCGTCGTGTCACAAATGATGAAGTAGTTGGGTGCAAGCTGCTTGGCTTGGAAGATAGATATATCGATATATATATATATATGTGTGTGTGTGTGTATTTATGTACTAATATATATATAGAGGGAGAGAGAGAGTTTAACAATGTTTAACAATACATTGAATACATTTAAATACAGAAGAATGTAGATATTCCGACCCTTGATCTTGAGGGCTAATTGATCTAATTGGCTGATTTGTGCTCCTTGGCTCCCCATTTAGCAGGGATGCAAAACCATTCTGGGCTCCCTAGCTCCCAAGCCTGCTGGGATGCAAACACGGCCGCGAAATCCATGGAAATCCCCCTATAGATGGAGGCTTTTGATGGGGAAACCAGAGGGTAACTGGGGTGCCTGATGATATCCCATGTGCGAAGGGGTCATACCTACCATCCTTGTCCTCTCCAACCATCCTCCCCAAAACATCCCTCCACCCACGAACATGACCCAAATCAAGTGAAGGGGATTAATAATCAAAACTATAAGGGGGTGTAAGGGGTGTTACCAACAACAATAATCTTCTCAGTACCCATCTTCCCCTCTTGTAGATATGATTTAGCTATATTTATAAACAGTCATAATTTGGCACAACCCTGAGATGTTTGTCTTCGCGCCACGCTTCTGTTTGTCCACAATCTTCATGACCCTCATCGCCTTGGTCTGTCGACACTGCACTTTCCGCACCACGCCGAAGGAGCCCTTACCTGAGAGTTCCCCATGGCTTGACATGGGGCAACAGCTGTGGACAAGTGGTCATGTGACGCTTAGTGCTTCCCCTGAACCCGGAGAAAAATAAAAATAAAACAAAAATTGGCTGCTGATTTTGATGTTTCTGATCTGTTTCTTAGTTGGATTTGGATGATTTGGTCATCAGGTCAGGTTATGGATCATTCCAAGATCCACCCTGCCATCCACCCTTCATCCTCCGCCCTGCGCCAAGGAGCCCAATACCCCCAGGACGCGGTAGTGATCCTCGGGCCTCCCCTGGCGACGGCTGATGAACATCTCGCGACAGAAGGTCTGCGCGGCGTCTTCGTCGTCGGTTTTGGTCCTGACGCCGTCAGCTTCCCCTCGTTGGATGGGGAAAAAAACTTCCCCATGTGTTATCTGTCGAAGATCTATAAAGATCATTAAAGATCTTTTTCAGCCCATTTGAAGTTGGTCTGTCGATTTCTGCGAATCAAAAATCAAAATGAAATGAAAGTTGCATTTTCATGCAATTTTGGGGTATAAACTAGTATAAACCCAATCGCCGCTCAGGTGGGAGAAATGCAATGGAGGCTTGAGACCGAGAGTTGCCCCAGGAAAATTCATCAATTTTCGCGAAGCAAAGGTCAAGACTTCCGCTGTTTTCCTCAGCGACTCATTCCCACCTCCCCTTCCCTCCAAGAGACCTACCGAAGAGCAGCTGCTGCGATTTCTTCCAGGCACTCAGGGAACTTTCTACGGGCTTTTCCTCAGGGAATCTTTCATAGGGGCCTGGTGAAAATTACCCAGTTGGATGGTTTACTCAGCAATTATTATACTTAACTTAATTTTTGATTTTTTCATGATGGTTTGATACTAAATATTACACCCAGTTGGGTGTAGTTCCTTGCAAGTGTGAGTCTCTTCTAAAATGGAAAACTTTGACCAACGAGCCCTGCGGAAAATGGCATCGCCCTCCCTGGAGTCACCAAATCATGCGCGTGCTGAAAAAGCTGGTCACCAACAATGTCATCTCAATGGATTCCACGGGTTTTTTCATGTTTTTTCCACAACAGTATGCACTGATATGCACCAAAACCATCACCAAAACCATCCAGTAACAACGCTTTCAGATCATCCAGTGACGTCATTCCAATCATCTCGGTGTGCCGTTGTGGTTGCAATGGCTCCCTTTGCGCTGGCCGCCTTCTCCTCGGATGGGAAACGCCAAGCCATTCAGCCAGTTTCCGAAGTTTGTTGGATGAAAAGACCAACAAGTTGTTGCTTAATTGAGACATCTGCACCAGAACAAACCGGAACCATTCCCCAGTTGTTTTGCTCAGTTTGTAGAATCAAACTACATCAAAACTGGCAAAGTCATGCGAATTTCACGTCGATTTATATACATACCCTTTGGCAATCTAATCCGGCATTGGAACATGCCCCATTTATAGATGATACGTCTGTGAATTGGTGGATTGGCAACCATCAAAAAATCATTTAAAAATCCGACGTTCCAAACAGCCATTTTGGTTTACCGGCGGGTTTACCCAACCAAAAGGCGTTTGCTTTAGCTACCTCCACAGCGCAATCCATCTTGACCAGAGCCATTCCGCCACTGGGTTCACGCTAGAGCCCTTATATAGAGGATTTCCTGGTTTGTGTATGTGAGCATGTTTCCACTAACAGCATGGAATCGTTGTTAGCCCGCCATGGTCATGTTCGAGTCCCAGTAAATCTACCACCTCCCTCTTCCCAATTTTTGACAACGATTCATGATGATCCCCCTTCTAGTAACCACAAATATGCTTTTCAGGTCGCTCCAAACATGCACACATATGTGTAAAATAACCACCTTCACCAAGACCTTTTTTTTTGCGAGGGTTTATCCACCATTCCCTCAACTGACATAGACAATCCCATAAACAGGGTCTGAATTTGGTCCCAAATGTCATTTGTTCATATGTTTTCACTGGAGTTGACCTGCCCCAATTCCATCAAATTCATTCAAATTCCATTCAAATGTCACAATGTCCTCCATTTTCCTCCGAGCTTCTGGCGCTTTCCTCTCATGGACCGTCGCCGTCGCCTTTTTCTCCGCGCTCGGCTGCTTCTTCTCCGGCCGTGGGCTGCTGGCGGCGGTGGTGGCCGGTGAGGCCGGCGAGGCCGGTGAGGCGTTTGGCGTGCGCGGCGCGCGGACGTTGGGCGACGTCGGGGAGGACGTGGGGGTGGAGCTGGGCTTGGCCCAAGCTAAGTCTTCCTGAGCAAGGACCCCTTGAGGGAATGGAAAATACTTGGGCCGTGGAGTTTGATGAGTTTGTTAACTAGTTAGTAAATGGATTTTAATTCGGACAGAGTGGGTCAATAAGCCACTTACTAACCAGTTAGATAATCCCATGGCTATTGAAGTAGAGGTGCTAATGTGTCATTCATAAATGTGTGCAAGGTTTGGATTATAAGATGTGTTTTTGTTTTTTTGAGTGAGGTGTGTCCGAATTTTGCGGATTAGGAATCATTCTCACAGAAGCTGGGGGAGGTTCAAACCGTCCATGAAACTCATCGCTCATGTATCCCACTTCTTTCATCCCAATGCCCTTGTCACCCATTGTCCCTCTCCAAAAATCTCTAGAAGCCTGTATGCTACTACCTACAAAATCATATTTATACATTCAACATTCCATAAAATTGATGAAAAATCCATGAAAGAGGCAATCTCAGTGTGGATTCCCACCATTTCGCGCCAAGGTGCGGCCTTCGCCTCCCTACTTGGCCTCCGCGGCAGCGGTGCCGGCGCCTTTGCTTCGGGCACCTTGGCTTCACGCGCCTTCGCTTCGGGCGCTGGGGACATGGATCGCTCGCCGGGGGCCTTCCTTGGAAGCTGAGGGGGATGGGATGGGATGGGTGTTTTTGTTGTGATTGGTCCATGGTTCAAGCGGTTTTTGACACTTCGAACTTCGAACATGATCTGAACAAATATTGCGTTTCGACTTCACGGCTTGGATGGTTCAATTGTTTCAGATCCAGATACCCAACATTTTAGCCATGCTTCTCAACTGTATGTTTACCCCTGGCCCCTGGTTCGCTGAAAGTGTTGTTCATACCAGGCCATTTCTCACCAAGCATTTCTTGCAATCACCAGTGGGGGTTCTTGTAATCCACTGGGTGGATGGTCCCTCAAGAGTTGGATAGTTGGAGGGATCTTGGGGTTACCATCTGGTTATTTAACATAGCCATGGAAAATGGCCCATTTATAGATGGTTTACCTATTAAAAATGGTGATTTTCCATGGCTATGTTAAATAACCAGAGGGTACAACATATCGTAACTTCTTCTCCCTAGGTTATAGCCATACCCCCCCAGCGAAACCCTGGTGGGATCTTTGGGATCCCTTCCTTGTGGCCCCGCCAGGTTTCTTCTCGCGTTTCAGATCGTCACAGCCGCCAGAGGGATTGCGCAAGGTGCCATCTTCCCCCAAAGCTTCCTGGGTTTGAGAAACTCCACCCCTTTCAATTGGCTTGGATCAAGACAAATACACTAAATACACTGACCCAACTGAGCACTTCTTCGCGACTGGCAACCACTGAACATTTAATCGCCATCAAAAAAGGCGGTGAAATCATGTCTCTATTTTCTTGGGGACCCCTTCAATGTGTGGAGTCTTGCCCAAAAATGCCGTGGATGAAAAATATAGTAATTCTTGTGTGTCAGTTGTTCTCCCGCACTTAAGTACTATCTTGGCATGATCATCTTTCCATTCTTCAGCGTCTTCTTGGTTTTGCTGTGTAGATTCCCATAGTTTCGCCAAAGTGGGGATACAATTCGCCTTAAGCAAACCGCATATCATGTTCATATATCCTGGTCACAGCTGTAGCCAAAATCTAGATCCCAGGCTATTTCATGGAACAATATTATTTTCCATATGGGGGGGGTACCCCTAAATCATTCATTTTTATAGGACTTTCCATTATAAACCATCCATTTAATAAAAATTTTCCATGAAAATAATAGGATGTCATAGGGTGTTCCATGAAAATAATAGGATTTCATAAGGTTTTCCATGAAAATAATAGGATTTCATAGGATTTTCCATGAAAATAATAGGATTTCATAGGATGTTCCATGAAAATCATAGGATTTCATAGGATTCCCAATTTTCTCCGCCGGGCGTCCGAGGCCAGTCGTGTCCATGGCAGGTCCACCGGTGTGCTCGGCACGGGCGGCGTCGGGCACGTCTGCCCTGCCCCGCGGCGGTGCCCGGCCATGGGGGTTATATGGGGGGTTAATGGATGATTAATGGATGATTAATGGATGATTAACGGATTAGTCACCCATATATTAGGGATTAGTCACTATATCATGGATTATGGTAGGTACCTCCATTTTAGGATCCTGGAATTCCCATTGACTATATAATGGATTAATGGATTAGTCACCATATTTTTGATGGATAATCGATTGAATAATGGATTATATATGGTGAATAGGCACTGTACCATATCAATGGGAATTCCAGGATCCTAAAATGGAGGTACTGTACCATATAGCCATATTTGGGGGGATATTCCCCTACATAGGCCTTACATAGGCCTTATATATGGTAGGTACCTCCATTTTAGGATCCTGGAATTCCCATTGACTATATAATGGGTTAATGGATTAGTCACCATATTTTTGATGGATAATCGATTTAATAATGGATTAGTCAGTTGGGATTATTATTCCCATGGGTTATATGGGGGTTTAATGGGATTAGTCACTATATCTGGTTGGTCACCTTATTCCCAACAGTATGGAAAAATAATCCAAATGTTCCAAACCACCAACCAGATATAATGGATGAATGGATGATTTATGGATGATTAATGGTGATTAATGGTGAGTAATGGATGATTAATGGATGATTAATGGATGATTAATGGATGATTAATGGTGATTAATGGATGATTAATGGATGATTAATGGATGATTAATGGATGGTTAATGGATGGTTAATGGATGATTAATGGATGATTAATGGTGGTTAATGGATGGTTAATGGATGATTAATGGATGATTAATGGTGATTAATGGTGATTAATGGATGATTAATGGATGATTAATGCTGATTAATGGATGATTAATGGATGATTAATGGATGATTAATGGTGATTAATGGATGATTAATGGATGATGAATGGATGATTAATGGATGATTAATGGATGATTAATGGATGATTAATGGTGGTTAATGGATGATTAATGGATGATTAATGGATGATTAATGGTGATTAATGGTGATTAATGGATGATTAATGGATGATTAATGCTGATTAATGGATGATTAATGGCGATTACCCTCTGGTAATTTGTTACATAGCTATTGGTGCATAATGGTTAGAATCATCATGGGGTGCCTAATGGTTATCTGGTTCGTGGTATACCTACGGTAGGTAACCTACCCCTCTGAAAAATATGAAAGTCAGTTGGGATGATGAAATTCCCAGCATATGGAAAATAAAAAAAGTTCCAAACCACCAAACAGTTATAATAATAATGGTTATAGTAATGGTTATGATAATGGTAATTATAGTAATGGTTATAAGAATTGTTATAGTAATGGTAAACAAACACTTAGCTATTGAAAATGCCCATAGAAATAGTTGATTTACCCATTAATAGCATGGTGATTTTCCATAGTCATGTTAGTTTACCAGAGGGTAAACATGGGTGCCTAATGGGCAATGGGGTAGAATCAGAAATCATGGGCATGGTGATAATCATGTTTATACAATAAAGTGTAATAATAGTACTGGTTACTTGCCTATAACTAATGATGGGTGGTTGCTTAGTAAGTACTCATGCTCATAGTAATAGCAAATAAAATTTGGCACATAATGATGGATAGTAATGTCACGATTATAAGTAATGATAATTGAGGAAATACCCATACAATTTCCCATAAGCAAATGATGGGTAATGATGGATAGTAATGTTTAGTGATGCTAACTATTGCGCTGGACCTGGACTTGGAATTCCACACCTGTAGACGCTCAAGTTCTACTGTTCAACAAAAGATACCCATCAACGTGTTTAGCGCAGAACCCTCTGGTAAATGAACATGGCAATTGACAATCCCCTATAAGAGGTGGTTTTAATGGGAAAATCATCTATAAATTGAAGATTTTCCATTGCCACGTTTGATTCCCGGCGGGTACCTTCCAAATGACTTTTTTTCGCTCACTGGGATGATATATAAATACCTCTATACATATATATATATATACACATACAGATATATACATATGTATAGATATACCCTCCGGTTATTTAACATAGCCATGGAAAATGGCCCATTTATAGATGGTTTACCGGTTAAAAATGGTGATTTCCATGGCTATGTTAGTCATAACCAGAGGGTATATGCAGCATATCCCAGCTGGCAACGTCCAGTTCCCCTGGAGACCCCTCTTTCTAAGCACCTGCATTGGCAGGTGGTTTCGCTCTGCCTTCCTTCACCTGTCCGGCGAAGCCAAGAACATCATCAGCATTCAATTGATTTTTTGGGGAGTTACTGGGATTATAATGGGATTTCATGGGATTCTAGTGGAAAATCATGAGCTCTATATATATATACAGACATATACACTTTGGTATTTTAACATAGATATGGAAAATCATCTGCACACAAATTTCCATGGCTATTTAAATTACTGCCACGCGTGTGTGTGGAGTACAGTACAATGACCCCAAATTCAGACAAACACGCACACAAAATAAAAACGAATGTCTCAAAATGTTGGCGATACATTCTATTAATTGCTATTCATTGCTATTACGTGTATGTATATATATATAGTAACACCCAATAGTTTACATGATATTTACATGATATTCCCATGCTGTATGTAATCCCGTTGGCTATTAATAGTACTAATAGCCAACGGGATTGCATACTATTAATTCACTATATACTCAGTATCTGAGTCAATAATATATATATACATACTCATATATATATATATATATACATACAGATATGTAAATATATATGTGTGTGTATGTGAAATCTATATATATATATATTTTTTCCCCACATGGTTGGTGTATTACTCAGTAGTGTCCCATTTTTTTGATCCACCGCAGATGAATTGTCGACCGAGTTACTCCGCACGCTCTGGCCTCACACGAACCGCGGGTTGGATCGGATCACCAAAAATTGAAGAACTGGTTAAACCATGGTGAAAAATTAACCAAATACATGGTTGACTCTGGTTAACTATGGTTAAAGCGAGTTAAACCATGGTGAAACCTATGGTTTATCCTAGAATTAAATCAAAGTAACCCACAACATTTAATTAACAACCATAGTTAAGCATGACATATAGAGGTCCCCAGGGGGAAAAAAAAAAACATGCCGAACATATTTCCAGGCAGTTCTTAACGATGATGTGTTACCGAAATTTTCCAGGTGTCCATTTTCATTTTTGGAGGGCTAGACGGCTAGAATTTTCCCAAAGACAGACGCAGAAGTGACTAAGTGAGGAAAAGGATCAATTACCCTCTGGTAATTTAACATCGCTATGGAAAATGGCCATAGAAATAGTGGATTTTCCCATAAAAAATGGTGGATCTTTCCATAGCTATGTTAGTTCACCAGAGGGTACCATCGTGTCATTGGGAAAGTGTGTGTCTTCTTTGTTCATCTTTGTTCAGCGAAAGTGCGGAATATGGATCCCTCTAGCTCCGAACAGCTTCCTCCTCTCTACATCTCTCGACTAGGTAGTATATTCTGGCATAAACACAGCCAAAAAATTGAGATGTTGGTAAGTGCCCATGAATAAACTCAAATTCTTCCTAGTATAAGTGCTTCGTTTCCCAGGAAAATTTATGTGTTTTTCATGCAAACCAAATGGGACCAAAAATAAGGCAGCCCAAAAGTTGCGAATCATCAGTTTTTTTTCCATCGCCCCCTGAGGAGATCTGTCAAGCTGAAGGCGAGCTGAAAAGGCGACTTGGCAGGTCAGCACCCAAGCTCGTTAGCCAGGCGCGTCTCATCATCATCATCATCATCATCATCAGTTATTTGTATCAGTTACCTATCTAAAAGTGCCATAAAATATGGGTTTGTCTGAAACTAGGGTGCCCAAGAATGTGATGCTTTGTCATCATTTTCCCTTCTGCAAACGTCCTGGAACTACTCATCATTTTCCCTATTAATACCGCCATCTTGAGGGCATATATGCCCCATTGTCAGGCACACCTGTGCTATAGTCTCATCCCATAATTTGCAGATAAATCCCAAAAAATGAACTGGTGACTCGCCCCCAAGGTGGATATATAATCCATCTTTTGAAAAGATGGCCCATGTCATCAGCGAGCTGTCTCCCATCTCCCCTCACGCCTCTGGTTTGGCCAGCAACACCGCCGGGGACACGGGCGACGCGGGCGACGTGGGCGACGTGGGCGACGCGTGCGGAGGCGGCACCTGCGGTGATGCGACTTGCGGTGCCTCGCTGTAGCCCAGGCGCTGTTGCATCTCCTGTGGCCGACGCTGAGGCCATGGATGGCCATGGTTAGGTGGTCAACTATAGTATGGGATATACATACCATGTAATCTATATAAATTAGATGATTAGATTTATCATTAGATGGTTTATAGATAACCATTCAACTATGATAAATCTATAATGAACCGAATCTGAATGGGATATTAATATGATGATTATGGGATATACCGTATACATCCGTATACCATCTCATCAAACATGGGTTATGAACCCACAAACTATCCCAATATATGTATTCCAATCTGAAAGCCATTTACAGAATGGGTAACGAACTCCATGGTCCGTCTAAGTGGGATTAATATTGTCAACTTATATCCCATGTAATCTTCAAGCTGATACCCTTGTTAAACACTCATGATTGCCCAAATCCCAAACAGCGAGTGCTTACATTTGCAAGTAGTAAACTAATTAGTGTTTAGTATCTGTTTGTTATAAAAGTTATATCTGTAAGTACCTACATAATTAGTTCCATAATTGTAGTACCAGCTATACTTAGCAATTACTCCATTCCCCCTAATATGAAACACCACCCCAGAAACCATGGTTTAGTGATTCTTATATGATCATCAGATCATCATAATTTGGACAATTCAGGGGATGTTGAATACTTGGATGGGATTAAGATACCCTCTGGTAACTAACATAGCTCTGGAAAACCATCATTTTTAATAGATAAATCATCTATAAATTGTCCATGTTCAATAGTTTTTGTTAAATTGCCAGAGGGCTAAATCCCATTAAATTACCAGTAAATCCCACTAAATCCCATTAAACCACCATTAAACCATCATTTTGTTAGCTTTTTTTTTACCAGAGTGAAGCATCAAATGTTGCTCCGACCTTCCATGCAGGCGCCGTGCCATCGTTCGAGGGACGGCGCAGCAGCACCGGTGCGGGGGGAGCCGGGGAGCTATTGCCGCAGCTCAGCTGCACCTGACGCAGCTGGATGCCATGGGATGGCCGGGAAAAAGATGTGTTGCCAATGTCAATGGATTGGTTTACCCTCTGGTAATTTAACATAGCTATGGAAAATCACCATGATTAATGGGAAAATCCACTATAAATCACCATTTTCAGTAGCTATGTTAAATTACCAGAGGGTAAGGGAAAATCTTAACCGGAAACCCATGGGTTTTTACCATCAAATAATTATGGGGTTTTCCGGTGAAAATTTTCCCATGATCCAATTCCATGACAATGTGCTAGTCATCAAAATCATCAAACATCGGTGGCAAGCGGGAAATTGTCCCACACTTAAATAAATGGATGTTTCAAGGAAAAACGTCATTGATAAGTGCAAGATTTTCCAGCCGTGTTTGATTGCTAGAGGGGAATCTGCAGAATCCCTTCCCCATATTAATGGAAAACTCTAATGAAAAATATGTTTAATGAACAGATCCAATAATTACATATAATTACTAAGTCATGCTTTCAAACTTGAAAAGCCTGACTTAGTATTGATCTGTTCATTTTGGGGCCCTCAACTATAGGGGCATTAATGGCATATAATGCAGGATCGGGGGATGGATCCTACTTGAAGATACTTGAGGTACCCCGATATTGAACATGTTCAATATTGTTCAATTTATTTGGCCATCCCTCCATTGGAAAAGCATCCTGCTCCAGTAGACTATGCTTGAAATAATCGTGAAAAATATGAAAGTGGAAACCACCATGTCCATCCATGTCCAAGAGGAAGACCATCTTCCACGGTGGTTTCTTCGCATATGACATGATGATACGTTTCGAAATCGCAGGATGTTTTATCCGTTTCAGGGTTTTGAGAGCAGGAAAGCACAGATCCACCCAGGCGATTGAAACAAACGGACAGCCTGTTGGTTCGGATAGACACTGGCTGGAAAATGCCGCTGCGTCGGTGACAAGGCCTGAGAAGAACCAGAGTTGAACAACTCGAACAACATGATGGCTTTCAAACCAATTTATTGTTTGATACATGTTGAGACATTGCCCTCTAGCCATGGAAGCCATGGCCAGTTTGCAGATGATTTAGATGGATTAATGGTTGTTTTCCATTGCTATGTTTAGACTACCAGATGGATCCAGATGGATCCAGATGGATCCAGATGG
>Ga0126342_10007201_pt1 | contig 19830 bp, 14 predicted proteins | sample Cyp1metagenome_FD_92528 | JGI IMG/M metagenome (GOLD analysis project Ga0126342, IMG submission 92528) | Coral microbial communities from Lord Howe Island, Old Settlement Bay, Australia - Cyphastrea 1 metagenome | ecosystem: Host-associated > Invertebrates > Cnidaria > Coral ... | reverse complement strand
ATGCACTAGAATTCAATAATCAATTAAACAATCACGTGAAATTATTGGACATTAAATAAGTGTACATTTTCCGAGATACAAGATGAATATCAATTCAAAAACAAACCTAATCTGGTAGCAATCTTTGTTGTTTTAAATGTGTTTTCTTTATTTTCAACGATTTCATGGTTTGCAGGGTTTGATATATTTTTTTCTAAGTTTACAAAACCATCAATTCCCAGACTTCCAAACCACCAACCCAAACCACCACGTAAGCACAAGTTGAAGATAGATACCATTGAATAAAGTTAAAACATGCCAAGTTGTCGGTCGCCTGAAATTTGTTTGATTTTCCAGCGTCAGTTGGAAGCAAAATCCTTCGGTCCACTGAGAGTGTAAGATGTGAGAACCATTGAGAACCTCTCAAACCAGTCCTATATGAAAGACCCCATGAGCTCAAGTGTGTCACCATATGTCACCACCTTTGAAAGATAAAGCTGCCCTGGGCTAGTCATATGTTCACTGTAGGAAGGGGATGGAAGGGGTGATTTGTTGAACGAGTTTCTGATGCTGGGGTGGTATCACCGGGATCACCTGGTGGATCCCGCCACTTTCTCAGGTCATGTTGGGTTTTCTTGACAACAGTTGTCACCCTGTCCTGTGTGGCAAGCGTTTGCTTCACTTACTTTGTGAAGTGGGCGAACACGACAGCAACAAACTTCTTGGTTGCTCTCATTTACATCCTCACCAATGCATTTTGCTTGTGGAGCATCGGCTGCAATCGTTTGTCACCCAGTCATTGGCTATGTTATTGTGGAGGTGGCCAGCCTCAGCGGTGGATATGAAATGATATGAAAAATGAATGTCGGTTCCGTAAGGGCCGAGATGTGGGATTCAAATCAGATACATTCAAAAGGCGGATCTGTGAAGTCTCAATGGGTGGACATCAATGTGCTGTACTTTTGTTACTATACACGTTACTTAATGTTACTACATGTTGATTTCTTGTTTTGGAAAGACAGACTCATGCGAGACATGGCGCAAGGAGCATCATTGAGTTCTTCCTCCTCACACTGTGGTTTCACACTATTCGCCACTTGGCATGTCCAAGGTCTCTGCTTTTACAGACGTTTACCATTGTTTACCATATTTTCCATATCGTTTATGTTCCAGGCTCCTTGAACGCTAGTACATTTGCGATGGTTTGAATCAGACACAACCAGAAAAATTTTGAACTTGGCAAGTCTCATCCGGACTTTCCACTGATTCCCAGTGCATCCCCGAGCTCTCGGCCGGGGGCACCTGAGTTGCCCACACAAGGCCTGATTTGTGGCATGCCACCCTTGCCGAAGCAAAACTTTCGAAACGGCGGCTGCCTCAGCTATGAAGGGAAACTGCGGCATGTTTGATCATTTTTTGGATGGACAAGTGTGACAAGTCACTGAAATGATCAGAAATCCCCAAAATATGATGATGCCGCAAATGATCCCAAATTCATCATTTGGGTTTGTCTGAAAAATAGGATGCCGCCAAAATCCAGTGGTTTCTTGTCTCACATTCCCCCATGAGCAAATAGCACTATAAAAGGGTGGTGAAAGAATACATCCCAACATAAAGTTATACAGTTTATACAGTTATACATGTTATACGTTCCTAAGGAATATTCATGACATTTTTTATTTTCCATAATGTATGGGATAATTATCCTTCCCATTGACGAACTCATATTTTTCAAGATGGTTTTTTTAACCACCAAGCGAGGCCTGGAACGGCAAGGTCGCACCATCCTGGCCTATTGCTTACTGTCGAAGCCCGCCAAAAAAAGGGCACAGTTCTGTGACAGATTGGCAGAAAATGACTTGACTGGATTGGAATGAAGTAGATACATCATAGTAAATCATAGTAAATCTTACAACTCCGAGATTTGGATGATGGAATGATGGAATTTCACCGTTGACGCATGTTTCGGTGGCCGCATTTTTGATCCAGCACCCTGCAAGCCGCAGCGGTCGCTGAGGAAGACTCCACAAAGCTCGGAGGAGTGCTTCAACACGGCGATGGAGGCACATTTGGCCAACTTGGATCCCAACATGCGAATCACCACCAGCGTGGTTAGCGCACCTGGCTTGAATTGGTGATGATGGTAATATGTTGAATTGGTGATGGTGATCGGTGGAAGGCACCAAAGACACAGCAAGTCCGTTTTCTGTGTTGAGATCCCGGTGAACAGTTTCAGATCATTTCAGATCCAGATTTTATGACAAACATCTCTGAAAAAATCATTGTTTTTTTTTGCAAATTCATCAGGTTTTGGCCAGGGTTCAGTGGGTTGATTGTTTGGATTCTAATGGTGCTTGCCTATGAACCCTATCCTGATCAAGGGATCCTCATTGCAACCTCCAAATTTTAGGGTTGAATAATTACAGTACCAACCCGTGAAAGGTGGATGTTGACCTACTGTTTGTTGATAGACCTCCATTGCTGCTTGATAATCTTGCCATTCTGGCAGTAGTGATCCTTATAATATCTTATAATGCCAGATTCCGAGAAATTCCCTTTTCAAGATCGCCATTTTATATTGCCAGTTTATTTGAGAAACGTGATATGTTTTCCAGACCACCGCGATATCAATCCCCATGCGAAGTGTCAGAGTTGATTCCCCATCTCATATCCATGCTAATATCCCCATTTCAGATATCTCCATTGGTTATTTTGTTTTCTGCGCATGTTCATTCCATCAGGGGGCCACTTACAGTACCGTAATATATGTCATAAGATCTCCAATCATTTATATACATTGCTTACAGTATGTTGACAGGTGCTGTTGCTGGCAGTTGATATCCAAAGTTAATTAGTATATATATATATATATCCATTCCCCAAATTAAAATTAGTAAGCGACCCCCAGAAGCCCAGGGTTGTTTTTCTGTTCTATGTAGGAGAGCTTATTCGGGGGTTGGGAGTCTATGATATCAATGTCAATCCCTAGATTCTAGAAATCGCAAAGAAGATGGCTTTAAGGGAAGATCTACAAGTCACCCAAAAGCTTGGCTCAACAAACCATGCTTTCCGTGCCTGGATCACCAGGGATACCCGGTAGGTTTTCAACCATCAATGTTAATATTGTTGTGGCACACATTTAAAACATCTATATAGTTGGGGATGACATGACAGTACCACCTATTTATGCTGGAATTGGGGAGTGTTTTATGGATTCTTATTGTTGGGTTTATAGCGCATTATATAAATTGTATACATACATACATACATATATATATATACACATATTTATGCCGTTCAGTTATCAAACATGGCAATGGGACTACAAATGGGCATTCAACTGGTAAAATCATCGAAGTACATTGCGAATTTTCCAACCATTTGTGATTGCCAGAGGGTTTATACATATATATATATATATGGGAATCTGTTTAATGGGTAATTATATATATATATAACTTTAATTAATATGAGGAAATGCATCCAGTATGGGGACATATATGTTCACATCCATAAGCCATGCATGGGAAATGATTCACAGATGTTTCAATATATCATCAATATATCATCAATATATATATATATGTATATCATTATATATCCAATTTTCATATGGGGATATATATATATATATATACATACATAAACACACAAACACACATATATATATATATATATTAAACATGTCCATATCTGATGGGATTAACATTTTCTTTGGGATATGACTCCCGTCCAAATTCCATGGCCCGAGGTCACAGGTGGTATGGACCTGGTGAAGTTGGAGTTGGACCTGCGCGATCGCTGCCGCCAGGCGGACCAATCATGGACCAAAATCGGGGGAATGAGGGCCTTTGCTGGGAAAATCTAGGGGAAAACCATGGTTTTTCACCATGAAATATCGAGGTTTCTGGTAAATGTTGATTTTTTTCCCCCTTGAGCCAATCCAATGAACCAAAATCGGAGAAAAAGACATAAGATGGGGACACCTCCAACTTTTGGGGGACCAGTTGGGACATGTTGGAACCTAAATTTGACCTGATTCTCGTCATTTGCCATGACCTGGATTGTAGAGCCAGTGGAAGTCTGGGCCAGCCTTGGGCACCTTAAAAGAAATGTTATTACCAAACGGGGCATACTCATGTGAACATATATCAATAACAGCTCACACAGAAATCAATCATGAATCTGGAATATGAACTGATCACTTATATAAGCTCAATGGGTAGTGATGACTATGGATCAAAATCGCGAAATATCCAATATCATCATTCTACATCAATCTATATATATAATTATATGTATATATATATATCTTTATCCAATATCCCTAGAATTCCATGGGTAGCCCCCATTAAAACAACGCCAGCGTCCAGGAGATCCGGCAACGCCTCACCGCGGAGATGAAGGCCGCGCTGGACTTGACGCATCTGGAGCCGGAGCAGCTGCGTTGCTTGGAGAGGATGATACCACCTGCCGCCTGCCTTGGGGCACCATTTTTAGTAACACATCGTATCACATATATATAATGCATATATATATATATGTGTGTGTACATGTTTATTACATCTAGAGAATTCTAGAGATCTTATATGATCTTATATGATGTTATATATGTATGTGATATGTAGGATCCTTACATTTTGGAAGGATCCCAACTTGAAACGTTGGATTTGGGAAGGTGTGAAGTAAACATGGGATCGGAATCAAGGTTGGGAACCCACTGCAGCGCCAGCACCAAGTGGCTTGCTGGATGGATCGATGGATGGATATGGATATAGATATGGATATGGATGGATAGATGGATATAGACTGGAAAGATGGTTTTAGAATGATTTAGAATGATTAAGATGGATATATCTATATAATTCTATATATCTATGATATAGATGGATTGGATAAACCACCAACCCAGGGCCTCACTTGCCTTGGCAGCTTGGATCAGCTTGGCAGGTTACCACTTGCGACACGCTCTGGCACCCATCTCTGAGAGCTCCCTGAGTCGTGTGGATTTTTGGCACGCGCTGATGGATCCCAGCCATGGGTCGCCACAAGACTTGCTGAGGACGCTGGAAATTTCGGGAGAATCCAGGTCCAAACGAGATTCCCCAAGCCTTGGAATCGGTTAAAAATGGGATGGGAGGTTGACATCAAGGATGTTTGGGTGATTTTTGGGGAATTTTGAGATCCCGGAAATTTTGGAAGTCGTCGACTTAGGACAAAAATTGCTGCGATCCAGGGTATAGGTGAATTATCCGAAATGCTCGCAACTTGCATCGAAAGGAAACTGGAAACTCAGGATTTGGAGTGATCCCGTGTTATTTCCCTATCTGAATCATCCTGGTCTCTGCAGTCGAGCAGGAGACTAAGTGCAAAGATCACGGATGCGACAACACACTTTGTGTATTTGCACCGAACCTGCAAGATTTTGAAGAGTCTTGGGCCTTGTGGGGATGTTTTCAGACAATGTCTTACACCCCAGCATCCAATTGTGCCGACCGGTTAATCCTTGTGATTCTGTTGTTCCGATGTTCTTCCAAGTTTTTTGGCAGTCAAGGATAGTCATATGACATGATGTCGTATCATGTCATATTGTTTGCATGTGTTTAATTGTTTTTACATGTTTTGCATACATTCTGCCCGCCAATTTGTGGCAACCTGTGGTACTTCCTGCTGACCATGGCGACCTGTGGCATTGCTAAGATGCCAAGGAAGCCTGGTCAATACCAGGATTTAATGATCCTCGCATCTACTGGGAAACTTGGCCAACTTGCTGCGATCCGACCAATGGAATCTGGCACCTGTATGTTGTGCATCCTATAGATTCAGAGAGTAGATTCATATAGTATACGTTGGGCTATGTTGGAATACATATAATATATAGACAGTCAGTTGTTAGGTTAAGTTGTAATCAGTTTTATATATATTATATATATATAGTTATACACAATATGCACCCTCTTCCATCCTATTCCAACATATCCCGACTGTTGGAATTGGTTTCTGACAACCATCCTCTGATCAATCCTCGCGGCCGGATGACTTCAGGAACAACCAGGCGTATACCTACTTAGACGTCGACTACGGCAAGGATGGCCGAAAGAGGGGCAGCGAATGCTTCGGATTCTCCGGGAATGTCACTCCGAATGGGAAGCTGAGCTATTGGAAATTAGTACCCTCTGGTAATTTAACATAGCTATTGAAAATGGCCATTTATAGTGGATTTTCCCATTAAAAATGGTGATTTTCCATAGTTATGTTAGTTTACCAGAGGGTATCCACACAATAAAATGATGCACGTTCCTGCACGTTCCTGCACGGTCATTATCCTCCAGAGAACGAGAATGAACAATCAATTCTTCGGTTTTAGCTGGGATGAGGGAAGGTAAGAAGGTACCCGGAGATAATGCTTCAAGGTTGAACTTCAACAAGGGGCCAAATCTGTGGGCATTTTGGTGGTCCATTTTTTTGACCCAATGCCCAATTGAAAACACATATGCGAAACATGAAACATATTTGGGCACGCCTCAAAAGGGGATAATCCTGAAACCCGAACTCCATCATCCTTTCAAAAAAATCCATATTCTGAGATGCTGCATTTATTGGTTTGATAGATAATCAGAATCACAAGCATGTTGATAACTGTTGATACATTGGTGGACAGATGGGCCTCTAAGGAGCCTGGAGTCCAATGTGGACATGGTCAAAGAGTTTGAGCGCCGTGGGAAGCCGGACTCTGGGATGATCGGTGATGGAGGATTGGCCCCAAAATCAATGATGAATGGCCATAGCTGCCATAGCTAGCTCAAACCACAGGAAACTGTGCATTCCACCAGTGACGTGATGTTCCCACGAACGAGAATAAAGGTGTTTTCAACAAAATTTTTGGGATCTAATACTCAGAAATGACTTGACCAAAACTGTGCTCCCGGGCTCCCGGCAAAAATTAATGGAGAATCTCTGATAATCAGATAGCAGGAAGGGAATAAGATGGAATAAGTGTATGAGTGGCAGATTCTGCAATCCCATCTTGCAGCCACCAAGACTGTAGTGACTGTAGTGGCAATATCACGTCACGCCTACTGGGATGCAGCGCTTTGGATGTTTTTTTTTCCGCCCAATCTTTTGACAAGAGGAACAAAATGGAAGTCATATATTTCCCTTAGGCTATTTTTCAAATACAGGTTCTCCAAGAAGTTTCTCTAAGTTTCTCTCTGAGCCAGGGATCTACCCTCCAGTACTTAAGAGATTTCAATGCAAAACAGTCCGTTTATGGATGATTTACAATGATTAATGATTGATTTAATCTGATATACACAATGATTTGCCTAAAAAATGACTACTTTCCGCGACAAACTGTCCCAGATTCCTATGATTCCTAAGGACGTGGAGCTGATCAGTTCCTACGGCAGCGATCCAAAAAATCGCTATTTCTACACCATGGTGTTGGACTCTGACCCTGGGAACTGCACTTGACCTGGAACACCTTTTCGTTGTAATATGGATGTGTTTTTATATATGTTTAATTGTTTTTATATACCTGTGATTATGTGTGGTATATGTATATACATATATGTTTGTACATATATATATGTATATATATATATATATGTATATATATATATGTATATATATATATATATATATATATTGTGAGTGTGATAGATTTGACAGTAAAATATGGATGTTTGTTGAACCACGCTTTTCCCTGGGATATTGAAATTCCAAAAACACACATCTGTTTGTGCCAGTCACCAGTGCCTTGAGGATACCATTTGCCCCGCCGGCAGCATCAGAACGCTGATTGAGTCGGCTGAACATCCAGCCAATAGGACCGCCTCCGACTTGCAAAGGGTTTCCAGAACATCAATGATCAGTCTCACAGCAAGGATTGTTTGAACGCAAGGACTTCTAGATTCTACAGGGGTTCTGGCTGCTTCTCTTTTGTGTAAAGTGCATTTATGTTTTGATTGATAGGAACCCCAAGACCAAGCCAGAAAGTCAGGTAGATCAGGATAGAGCGACTGCGACTTTGACCAGATATAGAATGGGGCATTTGGTCAGGCTTGAGCATCTATCTCAATTTTGATTATCTTTATTTCCAGCTCTATCTTTTTATTTTATCCGTGCCTATCTTTCTATCTCTATCTCTACCTGTCATTAATCTTTCTATCTTTCCATCTGTGTTTATCTGTTTCTTTTTCTACTATCTACACCTACCTACCCAGCCTCCCGAAATCGCACAACCGGCAGGTCCTTTGGCATCATCAATGCCAACCTGGCAGTCGACTACACCGCCACGGATGCGGATTGCACTTGGCATATGTGGCGCAATGCCTTGATGGAGGTGTCAACGGTGAACCTGGTCCGGGGCCAGTTTCTTAAGGTGATATATGCAGGGTTTGGGGCATGGTGGCAGCTGAGAGATCTGGGAGCACTGAATTTGTATGGAAAGTGATTAATTATAACATATTTTGAACAACTATAAAATAAGTTCAGAATTGGAAGAGGTAGCTGGAGCCAACTACGTATAAGCTGTACTGTATTACCCTCTGGTAATTTAACATAGCTATTGAAAATGGTCATTTATAGTGGATTTTCCCATGAAAAATGGTGATTTTCCATAGCTATGTTAAATTACCAGAGGGTAATGGTAATTTGTAATTTCAAGCAGGTTTTTCAACATGTTGGGTGTGTCCAAGGTTTTGGATCTTCAACCGCACGGGTTTCTATGGCAAGGGCCTTATCCGAAACGAGATGTACATCTCCCGGCTGATCGGAATGCCTGGTCAGCTGGTTGAAGCGCTGCCTGTGGACATCTTGAGTCACGATACCGTGGAGGCAAAACTGCTGCAACCTGCGGTGAATGTGAACGTGACCCTCTATGAGGAGATGTTGAACTTCGTTTTTTTTTTTGGTGGTTGGGGGGGAACAAAGATGGCCAATCCAACCTGGAGATGTTGTCTGAATTTGGGTAAATCTGATTTTTTTTTGGGGAACACATGGCCAACCGAACCACCCGCAGCAGCCATGGTTGAGTATGGATCCAGGTCAGTTGAGCGTTGGGATCAGGTGATTCAAGTGATTCTCTGAAATTGGACATGCTTTTTCTTGGGTGATCTATGCTATCAGGATTGCATTACATGATTTGAACGATCATCACAGATCCAAGATTTTGGCCAACTTGGAAGTGAAATAGATCCCGCCGGGGGAGTGAGACTCCCATTGTTGATCTGAGAAGCCAAAGTGGCAACCGCAAGGGCTGGACCGTTTAGTGTTTGACGAACAAATCCAAAGAGTTGCAGCACACATAGCTCTAGTCCAAGAGTTGAAGATACGTATGTTAACATTTCCAAGGCTACCGTATATAGCAACCGCTAGAAGGACGGAAAAGTAACATCCTACTAAAATAGTGTCAAATCAATTCCAATCACTTGTTCAATTTGTTCATATTTCCCTTTTTCTTGAACTCTATTTGCTCAAGGCATATTTTGTGGCGACGCCTACTGCTTCACCTGCCAGGACGTCGCACGCAATCCCATCAGCGCTTTATCGCAGTCGACGCGATGGATGTTTGGTGAGGTGAAAAATGCCTGTTACCATCCAGATGGATCCCTGGAGACCTTAAAAATGGCAGTTCTGTTGTTGTTTTTAAAACAAATGGTCCAACGAACGGGTCCAAATTCTATGAAGAGTGATGGCTTCACAATGCTTCACATCTCGGATCCAAAATCATGTCAAGAATTTCAAGAAATGGCAAGAGCTTTTGCTGATGCACTGGATGCACCTACCTCTTTGGCGGCCCATTTCTCTTAGGATCCTATCGCGGCATCATCAAGCTGCTGACCCTTGGCTACAGCTGGCTGGTGGAGTGCCAACCACGAGAAAAGGTTTGGGTTCGCTGGCGGGAAGTGCCTTGCTCCGTATCTGCTGAGTACCTGTCGCACACGGGTTTCAGGCTGGGGCGGGGCTGGCATCAACCCTTTCAGAAGTGCCATTGTGTGAATATATGTGAATATGTTAGGGAAGCTTGTCCCAAGTTGGCTGAATTTGGCTGGAGAAGCACACAACTATCATCAGAAACTGACATAAATCGGACATTTTTCATTCCAGAATCCGCCCCCAAAAGACTGCAGGTTACCCAGGTTGCCTGATACTTAGACACAGTCTGCTTCCTGTTGGTTTCCTCATCTCCCTGTTAGACTCTTTCATGCTGGTCCTGGCATCCTGCTGGTGAATATCGCCACCTCCTTCTTGGCGGAGCAGAAGTTAGGTCTGGAACTGCAGATTCTGCCGGTGGTGGGTATCTCAGCTGCAGGAGATGCCATGATGGCATGTGTACCTACATGCAACCCACAGGTATGCACTTTTTGATGTTTAATCCATGTTTTGATACCACGCCCTAATAAGATGTTGATATATATATATATGATGATGTAATATGATGTATGTGTGTGTGCGCGTGTGTTTGTGTTATATATATATGTCTAATTTGACCAGCGACTAGTGAGATATGGTGAAGTCATAGTCATAGGTACCCGAAATGGCATGGTTTGATGGTTTTCTACTCTAAAATGATCGCTATTTGCGGTTCCCAGTGCCTCCGACATGTTGATTTGTGCCCACATGGGAGGGCTGGGAAGTCCCAAGGGGCTAGTGGCCAAGCAGATCCTAAAGCCAGGCATGTATGCATTTCTCTTCACCATTCTGGCGCTGTTCATCATACCCAAAGGCTTCCTGATGTTGGACAAACTCCCATCTCTGAACCTGGGTCACTTGGCAGGAGGCCGCGCGCAAAAAGCAGGTTTGTACAATGATAAGCCATGTTTGGCCTGTGATATTGCAGTGGGTGTGTGCTGCCTGCTTTCACTGCATCAATGGCTGAGAAGGCCTTGACGTGCCAGCCTTCAAAAGTTCCTCCATCGCTAGCCGAGGAAAATACCTTCTTTGCACTGGCAAGTCCTCCAAGATCGGGGACGGTGAGTTTTCTTCCGAGGATGAATATGAGCACGTGATGTTGACCCGGCCTCCCACTCGAGTGTTTCCAGATGGGGAGGATTCGGATGACTCCGAGGATGAAGATGATGAAAAACTGGACCGGTGTTCCGTTCTCATACGACAACTGGCCTTGGACCCTTGAATGCAACCAGGGATAGGATGGAGTGGCACCGGGGCAGAGTTGAACCCAGTATGAACAAAACTGCAGCTCGTCCCCGAAGTAATGGCATACTGCATACATCTGCATACTGTAACAATAGTTAAATTATGTTAAATTAAACCTTCACGCGCGTTAATCAGCTGAGATTTCTTGATCCTTGATACAGGCGGAATCTATTTTTCAGGGATCAACCCAAACGGAAAGCGCTGATGGTTCCCCAGCTTCGCCTCCCTAACAATTGCCGATGCCAAGTAAGCACCTAACCTTACTCCAACAAAACGGCTTACGAGATTCCATCATTAATAATCCTTTCCCCCTATTACTAAACCCACCCCAAATACTAAAAACTAGGGTCCATCTCTAATTTTGGAAAATTTCAGATTGGTCAATTTAACTTTAAATTGATTCCCATTGGAAAACAAATTAAAAATAAATCTACCATTTGTGGGTTTCGCCCCCTAATAATAAAAACTAGTCAACCCCGAGGTGTTTATTATTAGGGTCCGTCCGATTTTTTTTAGTTTTTTATATTAGGGCATTTAATTTATGATTAGGATTTATTAGGGCCTGCTTCGAAAACCAAATTTTTGCAATATTTTAATTGCGTTATATAAGGAAATTTAATTGATTTTGAAATCGAAAAAATAGTTTTTATTATTAAGGTTTTAAATTTATTAATTAATAGGGTCCGCTTCGAAATCCAATTTTGGCAATATTTTAATTGCGTTATAAAAGGACATTTAAATGATTTTGAAATCGGAAAAACTAGTTTTTTTTATCATTTTTTTATCATTATATAGTGTTTTAAATTTATTAATAGGGTTCCCTAATAATAAATACCATCCTAACAATAAAAACTACCGGAGGTGTTTATTATTCAGGGGGGGTTAGTATTGGGGGGAAGGGATTATATCAAACATATTTAATAATTTAATCAGTTACTTGCCCTTGTCAAAGCTTCATAGACTATTATAGCTATTTGGGTATATAGTTATATAACTATGGCTTAACCCACTCATAATCATCCAGTAGTTATTTAGTTCCAATCAAACACAGATCATCATCCACTCCAATATAGTTCCATTAGTATCCATTAGTAACAAATATTTGATAATCCACTGAGAATCATCCATTCATCATAATCCACTGAATAACCCATTCATATCCATGAAAAAAGTAAGCACTCACTTGACTGGATTGGTTTAAGGGAAAATTTACAGGAAACCATGGTTTTTACCATCAAATATAGGGCTTTCCTGTAAATTTTCCCTTAAACCAATCCATTGATCACTGCCGAGGCATTGGTGGAGATCACCTTGTCCATCCTACTCTTCAGCCCCGAGCTGATCATCGGTGTGGTGCGCTTGGTCCGTGGCGCATGGGCACAGGTGAAGGGAAAGCCCAACTGGCAGCCACAAGACGCCGTGGAGAAGGACACATGCGATGTGATGATCTAAATTTAGAGTCCAAAGTTGGATTATGATAATGGTTAAGTAATGGATCATATATGGTTTATAATAGTCCTATATATGATCCAAATGTTATTTCAAAACGGGGTATGGTTAAGTTATTAAGTAATAATGGATCACATATAGGAGATAAATTATATACTAGGGGATTGTAGTAGGTTGTGATTGTGGTGGATTATACTGGACTGTGCTGGATCATAACGGATTGTAATACGCTAAAATATTGCCTGCATCATGGTCACCCTCCCGTGAATGGGGGTGACCATAACCATCCATAAGCATCCACAACCGATATATGCCATCTTTTGACGCACAGATCATGATGGATGTCTTGGCCTAAAGCTTGCCCATTCGGAAAACATATCGTTGAAACATCATCCAAGCAGTCGTGCTTACAGCAATTCCTCGGTCCTCGCATTGCCACAGGAAATCCAGCAAAACCTCAGCTTTCTGTATGTTTTCCGGAACCTTGGCGGACCCATGGCGGACCCTCTCCAGAATTGAATGCCCCTGAAATGGTGAGCTAAAAAACAAGGACCTATTATTGGAGGCAACGCTTGGAAATATCCCTTTTCATCATGGATTAACATTCAAAACTTCTTTGGAATGGGGTCGTTGTCGGGTGAAAACATCTGAAAACCCCAACCAACATGCCACATAAACATATACAAACGGCAACAGATTCTTGAACAGGAAGCCCTTTTCCTCAGCCATTCTGTAGGTTTCCTTGTTACCATCGCTTCCATAGCTGATCATCCTCTCCTAGGAAGACCTGGCTGGTCTTTGCCTGTGGCGTGGCGTACTTATTGTACGCCATCGTTTGCAGCATGACGGATGCTGTTCCTTGGTGGAGTTATACTCGCACATACAACAGAGTCATACAGAGTCACGAGAACATAGGGAGACTCCAGGGAGACACAGGACGTTGCAGCTGCATTTACATAAGTAATGATAACAAATAACATCATTATAAAATCATATAGTATGTATATGTATGTATTAGTAAGTTGATTCATATTGTGCAAATACGCGCGCATGTGCCCGCCAGGTGCCCTTACATTCCTAAACTTTACTCACATGACACACGCCGCTGCACAACGACATGGGCCGCCTCTAAGGTGGTCTACCTACTCATCGTCTCGTGGGTGCTCTATCCATTCACCACCTATTGGATGTGTTTGCCGGTGCCCAATGCCTGCAAGAACTCCTTCCTTTGGAAATGGGTCATGGATGTAAAGAGGAATCAGGGCTAGTCGTCAATTAGTTGTCGCTTAGTAGAGCGCCTTGCGGGGACCACATAACAAAAGCCAGTGGAACCGCAGGGAGAGTGGGATAAATACGCTGCAGCGCCATAGCCCGGGGAGATTTGCGCGAGCTTGTCTTGACGGGGACCTCGGTATTTCAGATTGTTCTGGGCGCTGTGTCATGTTCATCATTTCTGGTGTTTTGTGGCCAATAGTTATCAACATTTTTGTTGGAACCTTTTGAGAGGCCGCCCGTGTTTCGGGGACAAAGCTTCGCCTAGCCTCCCATGAAGATTTCTCAGCACATGACAATAAGATCATTGTGAAATTGGTTAATGAACAAACTTACAGCGCAGAAATTGGACAAAGAGGCGACCGTCGCCGCGTGCAGTTCCAGTATCTAATTACTGATAGTTACTGGCAATGGCCGCGTGAGGTGGCAGCAAGTAACGATCAGAAGGCATCCATCTTTCCTTTGCTCTCGTTGTTCTTAAATTTGTTCAATCTGGGTGATTCACAAAACAATCATGAACAACATAAAAACATCATTACCCTCTAGTAATTTAACATAGCTATTGAAAATGACCATTTATAGTGGATTTTCCGTGATTTTCCCATTAAAAATGGTGATTTTCCATAGTTATGTTAGTTTACCAGAGGGTAACCAACTATAGTAATGGATGGCATTAGATGGCGAATTTGAGCGATTTGGACCCCCCTGGGGGGCCAAGTTAACACCTGGACCGGGGATGCCAAGCTGCGACCGGCTGCGAGGAGACGGCCACAGAGAAGGCGATGTCGACAGCTGCCGTTCAAAATGTCCACCGATTCTGGGAATTCGCCATGTTAAAACTTAAAACCACATAAAATCGATAAATAAATATAAATTATAAATATAATATGAAAATATATATATATATATATATTATAATAAAATATAGTACAGTATAATATAACATAATATAATATAACACCATTTAAAACCAGTCCATTCGTCCCATGTACCAAATCTTGGCTTATGTGTGGAAAAGGCAGGTGGAGCGTAGCATGCCAAAATGTCCCTATGCGAGCATGAGAATAAAGAAAGAGGTCATTGCGATGTATATAATAGAATTAATATTAAAAAATATTTATGTACACATATTTCGACACCTGTTTAGCTGCACAAAGACGAGTCAGCATCAACAGATATCAACAGATATCAGCAGATATCAACAGATATCAACAGATATCAACAGATATCAACAGATGTCAACAGATATCAACAGATATCAACAGATCAAGCACATTTTCTTCCCTTTGCCTCATCTGGGCGGTATGCCGAAAGCCAAGATAGCCAGGCAGCTGTGAGTTCGCCAACCGAAGTGGCAGAACATGCAGAAACGATGCCTGAGCTTCAGGGTTTCAAGGCATCGTGGGAATCACGGTGAGGTCTAGTAATCTATTTGCATCGGGGATGCTGGTACTCGTAAATGTTTATATTATGTATGCATAAGCAACATTACATACAACATACAACATACATGTATAAATATCACATACAATCGAAGATGCGTGTCGTATGTATAGTTGCACACACACATAGACGTATGCATGATATATATATATATATTATACACTCTATATATTATATACACTCTATATATATATGCGGTGTATTACAGTGTGCATATCTGTGCTCATTTCTATAATGTATAGTAAACTTGTGTTATTTGCATAGGCCTGGAATTCATGTTGGGCGGTCATTTGCCAGCAAATCGAGAGAGAGTCTAGCAGCTCTCTGATTACAGCTGGCCCTTCCACCCGAGCTCGCAGCAGCAACCGCCTGCGAGGCTGAGCGATCTCCACCACGTGACAGGCCGATGTGCACGAAGATGTGTCTTTACTCGGTAAATTGCAGAGGTTAAGTTCGCTGCAAACCCCTCGTTTGTCCATGACGGATCTCGCATATCCTTTGATATGCTCAAATCCCTCCGCAGAGCTAGCGGTTTCTTTTAACCTTCCAAAACAACAAACCCTAAAACCCTGAACCCCTACACCCTGAAACCTAAAACCCTAAACCTACTAAAACTTATATAAAACTTAAAACCTTGAAACTCTTTATCCTGAAAGCCTAAAGTTAAGATCGCCGCGTATAGCCAATTTTTCCATTCATCCTCCGGTGACATCCGGTGACAAGTATGTAATATTATCTCGGGGTTATTTGGGCATGGGTTTGGAGGGAGCATATTGAAACCAAAAAGCATGATTACATTGGAACCCTTCAGAAAGCTACAAATTGATACAAATTGTTCATACTTTTTCCAGGTTCAACATGAACAATTTAATGTGGAAGATGCTCAAAGTTTTCACCCCAAAAATCCTGAAAGATCCGAAAGGAACAGTTTATACCCATCGGTCCGCCAGTTTTGTGTAACCCGTGTTCACCTTCCAGGCGCAGTCCTGGGCCCTGGCGTTCGGCGGAGCGCGGCAGTTTAATGCGCTCGAGGAGCCGCGCTTAGCGGCTGGTCGCGCGTGACATGAGACGAAAGGATGAACTGTGTATCCCACAAAAATAACGAAATTCACCAGGAAAAAGATTGGATAGTTCGAAGAGGACTAAATATCATTCAATCATGCTGACTTGCATGTTTTTTTTCTGTTGATCATGCTCGGCGCGGAAAGAAATTAGTATGATGTTGGGTTGACGGTTGGCGGAACAATGACGTGCCGAATCTGGCCAACCCAAGATACCCAAGCCCAGTCACCATAGCACGCCATTCGCTCGGGGACAAAGCATGCCCCAAATTCTGTTGGATCTCCTTTGAGCCAATGAAGCATTTGTCAAAGTGGATGGCCGATGGCATGCAGATTGCTCTGGGATGCTGTGGAATGTTGTAGGTGTATGTAGGTGTGAGATTGGCATGGGATTCGTATGGGTTAAGATTACATATTTAGCTACTCCAACATGTTTTTTGCTGTTTGATTCTTGACCGCTAAAGCTGACAGACATCTTTGGTTATTCTGTGTCGAGCCTGACATTTGCCACATAACATGCCGCATCGATGTTGTGGGGGGTTCAGACAAAGTGGGCCTGGTGGGGCACAGTCATCCACCCTTTGGATGGTGGTTTCAAGAAGATGGCATCCATATGCCTACCTGCAGTCACTGACTCTGTGCATCTCTGGAGCGCCACAAGTTGCATCCGGACTGGCTCAACGGGAGCATTCGCAGATGGTTGCAGTGAACACAGGAGCGGCAGGCATCCACATCCATCCAGCACAGCAAGAGTTGATTGAATCGGATTCCCCGACAAATTTGTTTGCGATTGACATCGAATTGCACTGGTGTTTGATATATGATGATATGATATCAGAACAGGGTCTCGCATGCCTTTGCATTTGGCTCAGCTTACCACCCAGCAGATGACAATGACAAGCAGCTTGGGCAATTGCCAATTGCCAACGAACCATGGGTCAACAGGACGTATTCATGCCAGCTGTTGATGTTGAGCTGGGTTAAATGATCATTCATACAAATCATATTTGAAATTCTTGAAGTGGGAAAAAGTTAAAAGACGCGCTTAAACTAGAATCTTACACTGGCATTTGGCCTGTCGTGGTCTTTCATGCCACTGGACATCAGCTTGCTGCACCTCCACATGTAGCCACATTACACACCACGACACAGACTTTGCAAGCCCTCCTTGCAGGCAAGCATGTGTACTAAGCTATATAAGTTTTTTTTACAGCGCAAGGCCTACTCCAGGTGTCAATCAATTCAACTGAATCAGCTTTTAGGGCTGCCCATGGCTAACGGCAGCCATCCGCCAAGTGCTGTCCTAAGGGGTTACAACATGTTATAACAGCTCGAACTTTGCTTTCCATTGGACATGGAGACCATTTGGTTGCAACTGGTTCCTTGCATTCTGAGATTCAAGTCTTTTTCCCACGGGCTGGCTGATGAACACACGGACCAAAAACCAATCAGCACACGGATAAATGCTAAAATGACAGTAAATGATGGCAACTGGGATGCCAACCTAGACCACAGCATTGAACACAGCATTGAATCAGCTTTCAGAAAAAATCCTAGGCTCAACGGCGGAGGAACTTCATCAGAAGCATCCGCTGCTGAAGGAAGTTGTGCCTCCTTTGCTCCAGGAATCTCGGTGCCTGCCAGTTTAAAAAGGATCCTTAGGTTGGAATGTCACCACTGCAAACGGGACTTAGTGCTTGTTGGCAACCATTTTTTCTCTTTATATGTCGTACATATATAGGTGTATACGCAAACATACATTAGAAATACGCATAACACACACACATACATACATTCATATATATATACATGTGTGTGTGATCATATTTTTACACGTAAATAATCACACACACACATGCATACACACACATATATATATATACACATATCATGAAATTACATATATACTTTGGCAGTTAGCTGCTACGAAACAAGGACTGTGCTCTCTCTGGTTGGAAATGAATCACGTTTATTTCTCTGATCTTTTTGTATTTGCTGTGGCCCCTGGGTTGAGGAACTGTTTGATGACAGAGATCTTTGTGATGCTACGTCGCCCTTTCAAAATGACGGGGCGTATGTGAACTTCCTGGTGGGGAATCCTGGAATCCTGCTGGAACGTGCTAAGCCAGAGCATTTGCTGTTTGAACTGGGACGAGTGGATAGTAGCGGTAGTGTAGCAGTAACTACTGTTGAATCTTGCCCTGTCTTGCCCAAGCCCACTTCAACCCCAGGTTTCACTTGCTTAGAGCCTAGCGCGTCGAACTTCCTTGCAGTCCCCTTGTGCCAAGATAAAGGTTCATTGAATTGAATAGACACCCAGTAGATATTTGAAATTCGAATGATGCTTTGGATACCCGAAAATGGCCATCGCCATATTTTGGCCGCAAAAAAACTGCTGCTAAACCATAAAAGTAATAAACCACGGTTTTTTTTGCGATATGTTGGTCTCTTCTTTCGCGGATTGGTCAATTTTTCGGTCAGGCCGCCAAAGTCCTTTGTGCCAACAAGCTCCGGGAGACCTTGTTTGCCATTTCCCGGACGGCGCTAGAAGTCCCTGCATCCTGGCGAATCTGGCGGCGGCGATGTCATTGGGGATCTCAGTACTTGATATTCGGAGAAATGCCCAAAACCCCAAAGATTCTATACGTAATAAATAAATAAATAGATAAATAAATAAATATATATATATATAAAGATGGTTGGTGTTTTGTTCTAAAATCTTATATGGTACCAGTTGTGCCAGTTTTTTGTAGGTTCATGTAACTTAGAGGGTTCGAATGTTAGGCAATCTATACTTTATGCTATTTCACATGTTCCCTGCTAATGCCGTTCGTTGCGCCCTGATCGACTTCTGAAGCTGGGACGAGACCAGCAATCAATTGCTTTCATGACAGGCACATGGCGAAGAAACGGTATGTCAGAACTCAAATCAAAGGCACAAATTCTCAAGATGTCAAGGATTGAGAATATTGAATCACGACTAAATATAAAAATAATGGCTTACAATTACCACAATTGTGGGTAAAATGATGCTGCCCCATTCTCAAATGACATTGGCATGACATTGGCCAGTCTAGGGCCAGCTCTCCAACATCTCCAACATCGCCAGGAGGTTCGAGTTTGCCACAGATCAAGACATTGCTGACTCTGATCAATCCAGCTGACCAGCTGGCAGCACTTTTATCATCTCTTATCTAATCATATCATATAATATCATCTATCCATATATATCCTTTGATGAATTACACCTCGTTTTTCGATGTTTTTCTGACACCCCCTCTATGTTGAGACCAACCCAGAGATCTTTTACCCCAGACCTTGGGGGGTTCACCCCCCATGGGCGCCACTCGGCCATGGCGCCGCGCTGCGCTGGCTGCGCTGTGCCTTGGGACGCTGCTAGCACTCCCTGCCTTCGTGACGCCCAAAGTGCGGTGGACACCGGAAGAGGAGCCGGAAATTCCTATAT
>Ga0126342_10007200_pt1 | contig 19831 bp, 13 predicted proteins | sample Cyp1metagenome_FD_92528 | JGI IMG/M metagenome (GOLD analysis project Ga0126342, IMG submission 92528) | Coral microbial communities from Lord Howe Island, Old Settlement Bay, Australia - Cyphastrea 1 metagenome | ecosystem: Host-associated > Invertebrates > Cnidaria > Coral ... | reverse complement strand
TTTTTTCCGCAACTCCAATTTTGTTGTCCTCCTTCTCCTTCTCCTTCTCCTTCTCCTTCTTCTCCTTCTTCTCCTCCTCCTCGTCCTCCTCCTTCGCCTCCACCACCTCTGCCCCCACTTCCACGATCCCAGCTATAAGGTTCCAAAAATTTACTATTGGAATGCTGACCACCCCTATTTTTTAAAAAAATATTTTAAAATAATTATTTTATTTAGGGGGCGGGGGGGATTTACTATTAGGCAGCCTACATTACTGATAATGTTGAAATTGATTCAGAACACTGCGTTTTATGATGTGTTATTATGTTGCTTCCCTGTGCATGGAAAGGAGTTTGAAAGATGTTTGAACCTTTGGAATCTGTGCGCAGCACTGCTATGTTCTGCGTGTTTTGCACGGTTTTGTGGGTAGTTTAGCGCTATACAATAGCAGGTAGCAGCAGCTTGTTGAGCGCTATATCATAACAGGTTAATTCTAATAGTAGCGCTTCAAGCGCTTTTAAGCATTTTCGAAGTGACCTGAAGTTGGCTCTGCAGAATTTGGAAGAATCGGAAGTTCGATGCCAGTGTGACGAAAAGCTGGCGGAGGTTATCGAGAATCTTCACTAGGTCAATCTTAGATGGATACTTTAATCCTTTAGTCTTTAGGTATTAATGGGAATATCTACGTTCACCATCAAAGAATTTATTGTTTTGCAAGGTATCATAAGGTATCTAAGATTGACAATGATTATTCATTAAATATCCCATTATTAACCATTATATACCATTATTAACCATCATGATTCATTAAATATCACCAGGTATGTTGGACAACCTAATGCTTTCGACGCTGGGTTGGCTGCATGAGCCTGAAGAGCCTGAAGGGTCATGGAAGCCTGAGCATGATTTTGAAGCAGTGAGGATAGAGAAAACATGTGCCCTATGGTAAACGTTTATATACAAAAAAACTATGGAAAGTCACCGTGCTATTCATGGGAAAATCAACTATTTCGACTGGACCATTTTCAATAGCTTTTTGTATGTTTACCAGAGGGTAGATTCCCCCAAAGAACACATCAACGTTGATCCATTCTTAAATCACCATTCCAAGAACATTTTATTGATGATTCATTCATATCCAGCACCGATGTTATAATAGACCCATCAATAACAGGTATTGAATCCCATGAATAATGTGATTTGATGTTAATGGAATAATGATTATTGAATGGTCAAATCACATGTAACTGAATTCCATTAACATCATTAACAACAGGTAATCGAGTAAATCACATCTAATCCCATGAAATCCCCATCAAATCCCATGAAATCCCCCATTGAACCATTCAAGAAAAAACAAAAAAAGTCTGGTTGGTTTATAACATGGTTTATACCCCATTAACTATGGTTATACCTACCATAAACCATAGTTAATTCAACAACTTTTCTTAGGCAACTGAACGCTATCTTGGGGTCCCATCCTGTAACTGGGGGGCCCCACGACCAAGGCCAGAGATCTATTAACTATTATGAACTATAGTCTGACTATAGTTATATATCATATATCTATCATATATCTCCCATGAACCATAGGTAGCGTTTCATTGATGCTTTGACAACAGGTCGATTTCCAAAATCCCATTAAATCCTCTTCATTATTCACATTAAATCACATAAAATCCCCATTAAATCTGATTGAATCCCCAATCAGCGACCGGTCCGCGCGACTGAACGCTGCGCTCGTCGGCGTCGCGACGTCCCTGTATCGGAAGGAACACCACTCGCCGGGCTCCGTGTTCGAGTCGCTCCTCACGGTGAACTACATCACCAAGACGCAAGACCTGCCGGTGCTGGCGGACCGCCAGAGCGCGGGCGTGTTCGGCGCCGGCCTCTACGTGGTCGCGAAGACATGCTTGAGGCCGCCTTGCTGAACGCCGCATCGGGTTTCGCGAGGCATGTGGCGCTGCACTTCGCGAGATTGCCCGCCCGTGCGCGAATCACCGAGGCCTCCGAGCCGGGCGCCCTCATCTTGCAGTCGATAGAGTCTTGCAGACGCCTCGCGAGGAGGGACTTCGACCTATAGCGGTCGCGGGGGGGATTTGGATCGCTTAGAACCGCGCAATTTGGATCGCTTAGAACCGCGCAATTTGGATTGCTTAGAACCGTCTTGGAATCATCATCATCATCATCATCATCATCATTCCACCATGCTGGTCCCCTAAACCCACCCCATGTCCCAGCCCCATGTCCCCACTTGTCCCCTACCTAAACCCACCCACCCTAAAAGTCTCATTCCACCATGCTGGTCCCCTAAACCCACCCCATGTCCCACCCCATGTCCCCACTTGTCCCCTAAACCCGCCCCATGTCCCAGCCCCGTGTCCCCAAGTGTTACCCTAAAGGTCTCATTCCACCGTGCTGGTCCCCTAAGCCCACCCCATGTCCCAGCCCCATGTCCCCACGTGTCCCCTAAACCCACCCCATGTCCCAGCCCCGTGTCCCCAAGTGTTACCCGAAAGGTCTCATTCCACCATACTGGTTATAGCAGCCTCAGCCATCAACATCTGGACTGGTGGGTCTGCTGATCCTATTTGTGTGGTTCTAAGTGATGTTTTTTGGTTCTAAGTGATCCTGTGGTTCTGAGTGATCCCAATCCTTTGGTTCTAAGTGATCCCCCCAGCCTTTGCGATTGAATCCCATGAAACCCGTTTCCATTCCACAATAAACCCAAAAACAGTGTGGTTGGTTTATAACATGGTTATAAACCCAATGAATACTATGGTCAAAAATCTACCATAAACCATAGTTAGTAAAAACCACAAAAAATCCCACGAAAATCACATCGAGCCTAGGCCCGTGGTTCATGGCCTCTGGCCACAAACCTCCAACTTCGGCACCTCCGAATGCGAGCGCCCGGAGATCTCCGCGGCGAATCCCACGAAGGTCTACCCTTGTGGCTTGGCGGGAAGGTTCTGTCGGGAACCGGATGGATTTTATGGGATGTTCATGGGAGTTACTGGGATTTAGTGGGGTTTAATGGGGATTTAGTGGGATTTAATGGTGGTTTAGTGGGATTTCATAGGGATTTATGGTAAAACTCAACCATTTCTGGAAGCCGGGCTTCGAGGTTTCGACACGCAGGGGTCCTCATCTTCGGCTGTTTGGTGCGACACCCCAGCAGAAAGGGTGTGGCTGGCTGGCTGTCAGCTGGTGGTAACCTGCACTCCACAAGTCTAGAGCTTTCTATGCTTTACCCTCTGGTAAACTAACATAGCAATGGAAAATCACCATTTTTAATGGGAAAATCCACTATTTCAATGGCCATTTTCAATAGCTATGTTAAATTACCAGAGGGTATGTTGAATTTTTCATTTGTAGAGGCATGAAGAAGAATATGCAACAATGGATTTATTGGCTGAAATGTTTCCCAGTGCTAGAAAGAGCGCATAGACTTAGACTTCTGAGAGGTTATCCCTTAAGACATAGTTTGCAGGATTGTTTTAGTGCTTTGTATGTCTATGTAAGCATTTATGGTATATATATGTATATATAACCATCAAGAACTACCCCAACCTTGTCAATGTTACTGCCAAGTGCTACAGTAGTGATTTTTCCATATTGATCATGCCAGTTTCAGGATGTTTCAGGCTTAACAATGACTTTGCAGTAATTTCAAAAGAAAGATGTGCATACCAACTACCCATCCATACCGGATGGCTTATAGCCATATACTTTGTTTTTTTGAGTGTTTTTGGTGTTTTATAAAGACCACATAAACCGACGCAGGGGAACTTGCAAACCCACGAAGAATATCCGGAGGTGTCTCAAACCTGCCACTCAGCCGTTGCAGGTTTCAAAAACACGAGTGGGAGAAGCACGGCGTATGCGCTGGCGTCAAGATTCTTGGCATCAAGAGCTGGGTGGCGGAGCAAAAAGACAAAAGAAGTTCCGAGAAGCCATGGTTCTATCCATATACTCCCAGTGAAAACTAGGTTAACCCAACTGGATGGCTACAAACTAATCCTGAATCGTTTTGCGGTGATCGAAGGGTGTGATTTCCCTGTTAATATGTGCTTACATTCTTTGGATAGATGGTGGTTGGTACTGCAATGCATGCATACTTACAGATATATATATATATATATATACATTTGTATAATATATATATATATACATATACGTGTGTGTTTTGATTTATATACAGTTGATATGTTGCTTAACACACTACCCCGTTAGAGTGACACCTTCTGCGGATTCTCCTTGGCCGTGAAACATGCATTTTTTCGGACTACCATTGCGCATGTTGTTGTTTAGGTATTGGACCACTAGATGCATCCAATTTCAGTGATTGAAATATTCCCAAGTCGTTGTTATTCTGCCACGCAGAGACGCAGAGGGAGATAAATGGTGGTTTCTTCAAGCAAACTTTTCTCATTTTGAGAATCTTTCCTACTTACTACCACCACCAAGAATGAAACATTTTGGAATCCATTGAGCAGTGTTCAGAACCCTTGTGGAGACGGAGCCTTTGCTCTTGGAGGTTCGCAAGGAAGATGAACGACACAGAGTCCGCAGCTCCAAGTGCTGTCTCCGCAGACAAACCGGAAGTGGTGCTCTGTTACATCCATGGACACTTCGAAACAAGGGAAATGATGTTGAAGGATGTTGAAGGTCTTCCGGTTAGCAGGTGAGGACCACAAGGAATTGGTGCGGCGGATCTCCTGGAACATCTGACGGACATGCATGGGAACTCGTTGCAGCTGATGCTTATGTCGTGGTCCACACTCCTGAACATATTGTTCCCGGTTACTCCAGAAAAAGAGATGCCTTTCGACCTTTCGAAGGAAAAGGATTGGAAAAGGAGGAAAAGGATCAAGCGCAGAGACCACAAAACGGGCGACCTTCATTGGAAGCCGAAAGCACGATCTCGCTGCTTTCCCCCTCAGCCGCTTGCGCGGTGTTCGGGGTTTTACGTTTTTGTTTGAAATGTTTGATTCCCTCAGCTTCGGTGTTCGGATTCAGAGTTTCTTTTGTCTCTAATGGGGATTTCAACTTCACCGGGATAGGCGCTGATGCATACTGGTCACGACCAGCGGTCTCCCGTTATACGTTCATCGACAGTGAACATAAAATTTCAATATAGCACTCCGGCATATGGGAGATATTCCGCATTCACGAGGACAACCCATGACCGTGACGTCAGAGCAGCACACTAGCGAGGACAACCCGTGACGCCATTTTCTTACACGTGCTCACCAGGCAACACCCCCCCCAAAAAAAAAGTGTTCAGAACCCCTGTTAGTTGATGATTATGGGGTGTTATATTATTGGAAATTCTCATCATCCATAAATGGAAACCCTGATATATAATCCTAATAATTTGGTATTTTATGGAACGACATTGCAGGTTTGGAACACTGCTTAATTGGATCTGGGGGAGCGTTGCCTGTAGAGTGCTGCCTGAATTACCCTCTGGTAATTTAACATAACTATGGAAAATCACCATTTATAGATATTTATATAGTGAAATTTCCGATAAAATGGTGATGTTCCATAATTAGTTATGTTAGTTTACCAGAGGGTATACCCAGGAATGCGGATGACTTCTTTCGACAAGTCTGTCAGCTGTCGAGCGCACCCTTGCAGGTGCCAAGCCGGGTTTTTCGATGAGGTGATTCCTCCAGTGTTTTGCTAGCTAAGTTTCATGGTTTTTAATAGTCAACTAGGCTCGATCTTCTACATTGTTAGTTTTGCCCCTTTGAAAGTGGAATTTAAGCAAGACAAATGGTTAAATCATGTTTTTTTTGCCTGAGTTGGTTTCTACTAGTATACATCTCTTGGGTTTATGGTAGATATATCTATCATTCATGCAGTTGTGACCCTTAAGAATTGTAAATGGAATGAACTAACTCCTATAACTAAGGTTATATATCATGAAATAAGCCCATATGTTTATATATATATGTATATATATGCATATATATATATGTATATATATGTATATATGTATATATATATGTATATATATATGTATATATATATATATATATATATATATATATTTGTATATCTATATATAACTGTTAAGGGCCATCGTTGTGGGGTTAAATCATGTTTTTTGTTTTACAACTGTGTTGGTTTGTACTAGATTATTATATCTCTTGGGTTTTTGGTCTATATATGATTCAAGGGCTGTATTATTGCTGTGCGATATAAGGCAGTAGATCCCCTTACATAGCCCCAAAAAATAGGCCTTATAAATGGTAGGTACCTCCAATTTATCGGTTCCTGAAATGGCCATTGTTTCAATGGATGATTTGTCCCTGTGGATCCTAGCACCTCCTGAGAAGGTACTTAACCCCACAAATCATACCCTAAACGCTTCCTAACAAGGTATTTGGATCCATAGGGTATGATGATTTATTCCTTAATACTAGTTGTTTTGCTACTTCTTGCTCATAGAAACAAGCGATTTATGATGATTTAGACAATAAAAAATGTCATGCAATCATTTTGGTAGATATATAGATATAAATGCTGGTTGGTGGTTTGGAACATACAGTATAATATTGGGAATGTCATAATCCCAACTGACGAACTCCATCATTTTTCAGAGGGGTAGGTCAACCACCAACCAGATTGCTAATTTATAATGGTATACCCTCTGGTAAACATACAAAAAAACATGGAAAATCACATTTTTTAATAGGTAAATCAACTATTTCTATGGGCCATTTTTAATAGCTATGTCTAATTATATATCACCATTTAAATGGTAGTAAAAAAATGGGTAGATATATAGATGTTTCAGTGAACTCCCAATTTTCCCCATCTTTTTACTTCCAGGTGATGGCCGGCTCCAGAGCTGCTGGGCAGGACCTGGTCGACGCTCGGCTGCCGCTGGTTTTTTTCCCGGAAAGGGGGAGGTGGGCGCTTGACGATGTGAACATCTATAGAAACAATGACAAACCAACTATTTGGGAATAGTTTATACGATCTATTTATGGTGATTGGATGTGATTGGAGGATGGCTTATTATTGTTTTACCCACATTACCTCTTCTGGTTGGTGGTTTCAAACATGCTTTTTATTTTCCATTTCATGTATGGGATGTCATCCTTCCCATTGACGAACTCCATCATTTTTCAAGATGGTTAAAACCACCAACCAGTTGGTTAATATTGGGTTGGTGAAAACTTGAGTCCCCTAGAATCGTGTTTTTTTTGGCTACTAAAATAGGTACCACAATATTAAACAGCTGGCTTATTCATGGGCTTACGTTAGTCTGTTCTTTGGCATTGGCAGTTTTGGGGCTTCTTCGTCAGACTCGCCAACGACAAAAAAAGACCATCCAATATTGATTGAGATACAGTAGACTTTAACGACCAGAAACCATGACCCTTCAGTAGAATAGAACATGATGGAACATACGGCCAGTATGTGACAACATTACATTGAATGGACACGATTTTTTCTATGCAAACTTTAAGATGGAACCTGAAACAGAAGCAATTTCATGAGGTTTTTCTTGATTGAAATGACACGGCGTGGCCATGGTTTTTGGTGTCGTTCTTCCAGAGAAGACCACCATCTTCCCCCCCGGATCCCGAAGACACCAGCCATGCTCAGGATATGGCAGACCAACTGCAACGAGCTGGCTACTGTGTCTATCACATTGTTTCTTCGTTGCCAAACATACCCTTTGGTAATGACTAACATAGCGAACTGGAAAATCACCATGATTAATGGGAAAATCCACTATAAATGGTCATTTTCAATAGCTATGTTAAATTACCAGAGGGTAGTGATGAAAATCGCACGAAGTGCGTCGGTGAGTTCACTCCATCTGGACATTGCCTCTACAGGATGGGGCCCCCGTAAACGAAAGCGTTCAGTTGCCTTATGTTTGTGGCTGAATTCTATGGTTTATGGTAGACATACCCATAGTTAATGGGGTTTATAAACCAACATAGCCATCACTGGGAGCACCATTAAATCACCATTAAATCACCATTAAATCACCATTGAACCACCATTAAATCCCATTTAACCACCATTAAATCACCGTTTTATAACTGGGGGGGCACCACATGGTACTCACAATCTGGGTTAAAAGTGACTTACTCAAGTGGGAGATACGTCAAGCATAACCCACGGCTGTCAACTCAATGGCCATGCTGGCCAGGAACCGATTGATTGGAGGTACCTACCATATATTTTGGGCCTATTTTTGAGGCCTATGTAAGGGGATATCCCTAGAAAATATTGCAAAAAATATGGTACTAACGTACCTCCATTTTAGGATCCTGAAATTCCCATTGATCAACTGTCAGCGATTCGCAAAGCACACGGAAACCAATCCACAGAAAGATCCTTATCCACCTCCGACTGGTTCGTTGCATGGAATGGGATGCAAACTCCTTTTGAAAATGATCTTCCTGCGGATTGTTTGTGTGTTTTTTCGTGTGTTTTTCCCTGTTTCCAGTCCAACCCTGGGGCCAACATCATCGTTGATGAATCCATGTACCCTCGATTATTTGTTACAGTTCGCCATGGTATAGATGGCCCATAGAAATAGATGGTTTACCGTTCTTAAAAATGGTTGGATTTTCCATGGCAAACTGTGAGTCATAACCAGATGGTATCATTTGTAGCTGCTTTACGGGGGGCCGGCCCCCCACAATGGGAGTGTGGCGATGAAGTACGACTTGAGCCACTTGTGTCAGGTGATCATCCTCAAGCGACTCAGAGTTTGTACATGATCATTCCCCTCCGAGAATTCAAACATGGCAATGGGAAATTCACCATTTATAGTTGATATTCCCAGCTATAAACCTCCATTGACAGTGGATTTTCCTCGATTTCCCCATGGTTTTCCCACGAAAAACATCCATTTACAGTTTTCATCCACACAGACTGAGCCTTTTTGCTCAACAAAATTCATCCCATCTCCCCAATTTCAATGGCCATTTCAGGAACCTAGTACCTACCATATATTTTGGGCCTATGTTTTGGGCCTAAATTTCAGGGGATATCCCCACAATTCATATGGCCTAAAAAATATGGTACTAACGTGACGTAGCTCCATCAATTGGATCCTGAGATTCCCATCTCCCCAAGTAACATAGATGTCGTCCTCTTCCCATTGGTTGATTAAAAACGAGGGATTTGAAAGTACCCCTTTAACAACAGGTTTGTTTTTGATGATAGATGGTACCCTCTGGTAATTTAACATAGCAATGGAAAATCACCATTTTTAATGGGAAAATCAACTATTTCTATGGCCATTTTCAATAGCTATGTTAAATTACCAGAGGGGATGCCAAACCGCCCAAGCCCATTTTTACCAAAAGGACATTGATTGGTAATACATTACAGTACATTTCATTATTCTTTTCTTGAGCCGCCCAAATGAAAAGACACAATTCTAAATCAGGGCTTTTGTGGTAATAGTGTTAGGGAATGTGACTACATGAGATTCAACTTTTGATACAGCCCTTTGGTTATAAACCATGATATCTTACCAAAAAACAATGTTCAGTGTATATTAAATATATAGAGATTATCATATGATCACTAAATCAACATGTTTGTCAATATTACCTTTAGATTAAACTCATTCACCATTATTCATCTCCATACTGGCAGGTTCTTGTATTACAGCCCCTGTCCTGTCCGGCTCTTACCTCCGAGGATTCATACAACAAGCAGCTGCAACTCTCAGCGTGTCAGGACAGGATACTTGATTCATCCATGTTCAAGCCAGTTAGCAAGTACAAGGTGGTGCCCCAGTTCGTTAGCTAAGTTGGTTTATAAGTTTATAACTCCAATAACTTGGGTTTATGGCAGATATATTTATACTTAATGGGGGTTATAAACCAACTTATAACTGGGGGGGCACCACCTTGTAGATTCTCACCCTACAAGTGGACATTGCCCCTATGGGGATTGAAAGGGAGATTCATAGGATATTTAGTTTGGATCCATAACCAACTATATTATACAAGAGTTGGTTTTTGGCATGTTTTACCCATGATTTGATATCTGGATGAATTTGATCATGACCAAACCTGTCGTGAATTCTCTCACCGAGGAATGAGGTAAACTAGCATTTTGTTACGGGATTTTTTATTTTTAATAGGTAGATCATCTAACGACTAAATACCCTCTGGTAATTTGGTACATATCTATGGAAAATGGCCTATTTATAGATGAATTACCTATAAGAAATGGTGATTTTCCATAGCAAACAGTTAGTTTACCAGAGGGTGAGTTAGCTTTATTGGCAAGTCCAGTCAGTCAGTCCAGTAAGCCCCACGACGGTGAACGTTCTGTGGTGGTGCCCCAGTTTGCGAAGGATAAGTTGGTGAACATAACTCCAGGTTTTTGGTCAAACAAAGTTACTTACTGGTGCTTTTTCAGAACAACTCCCAACTGACGAACTCCATCATTTTTCAGAGGGGTAGGTTGAAACCACCAACCAGTACTCCATTCTAATTCTTACTGGTGCTAAACGTAGGGAATGGATGGGAATGGGGGTTGCTGGGATGATTATTGATAGTTAGCCAGTGGATCATTCCCGAAAATTCCTTGCGTTTAGCACCAGTAAGATGGTCAAACACATCCATGTCTATTTAATGATTTTAATGAGACCTATAAACCAGCTTAGAATCTTTTATACTTGAGCACCTTAGTCTTGTTTTCTTTCAACGACTTCACGGCGATGTTTTCGGCGATGGCTTGTTTGAATTAAGCAACTCCCAACCGAAAGAACTTTGATGTCATTTCAATGATGCAGGATGGGGGACGTGGTAATTGATGTTGCAGTCGTGTAGTTGAAGTTGTAGTTGAAGTGTAGTTGTAGTGTAGCTGAAGTTGTAGTTGCAGTTGTAGCTGCAGCTGCAGTTGCAGTGGTAGTGTAGTTGTAGTAGTTGTTGCATTTGTAGTTGTAGTTGCAGTTGCAGTTGTAGTGGCACTTGCAATTGTAGTTGTAGTAATTGTAGTTGAGGTTGTAGTTGTAATTGAAGTGTAGTTGAAGTTGTATTTGTGGTTGTAGCTATAGTTCTTGTAGTTGAAATTGTAGTTGTAGTGCAGATGAAGTTGCAGTTGTAGTGTGGTGTAGTGCAGTTGCAGTTGTCTATCTCTCTGGCTGTCTATCTATCTATCTATCTATCTCTCTCTCTCTCTATCTGTCTCTATCTCTCTCTATCTATCTCTATCTATATGTATCTATCTCAATCTATTTCTATCTACCTCTATCTATCGATATCTATCTATATCTACCTATATCTATCTATATCTATCTATCTCTGTCTATATCTATCTATATTTATCTATATCTATCTATATTTATCTATATCTATCTTTCTATCTCTATCTAAATCTATCTATATCTATCTATCCCAGAGGGATTAGTCTCTATCTATCTCTATCTATATCTATATTTATCTATCTCTATCTATATCTTTCTATATCTATCTATCTCGTTCTATCTCTATCTATATCTATCTATACCTATTTATCTCTATATATATATATTCCTATCTATCTCTATCTATCCCTATCTATCTCAATCTATTTCTATCTATCTCTTTCTTTCTCTATGAATCTCTTTCTATCTCTATCTATCTCTATTTTTCTTTATCTATCTCTTTCTATCTCTATCTATCTCTATCTTTCTCTATCTATCTCTATCTATCCCTATCTATATCTTTCTATCTCTATCTTTCTCTATCTATTTCTATCTATATCTTTCTATCTCTATCTCTATCTCTATCTCTATCTCTATCTCTCTATCTATCTAATCTATTTATTTATTTATCTATCTATCTATCTATCTATCTCTATCTATCTCTATCTATCTATTTTTATCTCTATCTATATCTATCTATCTCTATCTATCTCTATCTATCTCTATCTTTCTCTATCTATTTCTATCTATATCTTTCTATCTCTATTTCTATATTTATCTCTATTTCTATCTCTATCTCTATCTCTATCTCCATCCATCCATCCATCGATCTGTCTGTCTGTCTGTTTGTCTGTCTATCGATCTATCTATCTATCTTTCTTTCTTTCTTTCTTTCTTTCGTTCTTATCTATCTATCTATCTATCAACCTATCTACCTATCTATCTATCTATCTATCTACCTATATCTATCTATATCTATCTATCGATCTATCGATCTATCGATCTATCGATCTATCGGTCTATCGATCTATCGATCTATCGATCTATCGGTCTATCTATCTATCTATCTATTTATCTTTCTATCTATCTAACTATCTATCTATCCATCTATCTATCTTTCTTTCTTTCTTTCTTATCTATCTATCTATCTACCTATCTACCTATCTATCTATCTATCGATCTATCGATCTATCGATCTATCGATCTATCGATCTATCGATCTATCGATCTATCTATCGATCTATCGATCTATCTATCTATCTATTTATCTATCTATCTATCCATCCATCTATCTATCTATTCTGCGGGACGTCCTCAATTTTTGAACTTGACAACATCAAAAACGCGGCAATTCTGCGAGATTTCCTCAACTTTTCAACTTGGCAACATCAAAAACGAAGCTATTCTGCGAGACTCCCTCAATTTTTGAACTTGACAACGTCATAAACGAAGCAATTCTGCGAGACTTCCTTCAAAAATGGAAAGTTGAGTGCAGAGCTGACGGCCTCGTACCAATGCGTTTTGCGATTTTTCCACTCCATCCGTCTAAAGTGCTGCGCCTGCCAGGAAAGAGTGATGCCAGGCCATACGAAGTGCTGCACCTGTCACGCAAAATCATCCATCGTAGCAAACCTACAGATCTGATGTTCCAAAATGCAACCTCTCTCAGGAAATCAGCGCCCTGACCTCTTAACATCTCTCATGAACATGTCTGTTGCACTGCGCCTGCCACGCGAAAGGCATCTTTGCAGATCCTCTGCAAATGCCCCGCGCCTGCCATCGTTTTTGGAACTGCGACAAAACCCTCATGTTTTGCTCACTTTTGGCAAGGTGCAGAATCCCTTGCACCTGCCACGCAAAATCACATCTGAACCTTCAAAAGTGGTCCGAGCATGTGGTGTTTTTAACATTTTGACTTGGAAACGTGCTTCGCGCGAGAACCGCGTACACTTTTTCAACATCTCAACTTCCAAAAGTGCTCCAAGACCGTCAGTTTTTAACACTTTTGACTTTGAAATGTGCTTCGCGCCACAACGGCGTGCACTTTTTCGACATCTCAACTTCCAAAAGTGCTCCGAACCGGTTTTTTTTGTACATTTTGACTTCGAAATGTGCTTCGCGCATCTTCGCGCCACAACGGCGTGCAATTGTTCATCTCTCATCTGACCAGATGTCTCTGCGCCCGCCGCTGTAGCGAGCCTACTTTTCGACCCTCGGGGCGCCACAAATCATTGGAAAAACACAGTGAATCGCGACTTTCCTACCTTTTCATGCACCTGTATCTTCTTTCTTCTGACTCTTTCTCTTCTTTGATCGTCTCTCTTCTTCTCTTTTGTTCTCTGACTCTTCCCACCTGTGCTTGTCCATCTGTCCATATTGTCGGAAGATTGACTTCTAAACTTCCTTCGACCATAAGTAAAAAGCAACCACCAAGTTTGATCCAGCCATTTATCGCATGGCCATATTGAGTACAAGGTGGTGCATCCCGAGTGAGTGTTGGTTTGATTTCACCCAATTAACTAGCGCGCTGTATCTACCATTGACCGTGGTGATTGGAGGTATGCTCACCAACGTCACCAACAAACATCAACAAACTGTGGAAACACCAAATACAATAGTCCAATGCATTTTGGTTTGGTTTAATCTGGCTAAATCTCCATCTTTAAACTGTTTAGATGTGTGACCCATATGGTTACCATAGACTTGGTGCTGCACCCCAGTTAGCTGTACACGCATCTTGGTCAGGGATGTTGTTTCAGCCAGACGTCGGCCAGGACGAGAAAGGGATTTGGCACTTGGCCGATGTGAACAGTTGCTCAATCGGACGGATGGTGCACCATGTGGATACGAGGGTGGTAGCTGTGGGGTGAATGGTTGCAGGGGTTGCAACGGGTTGCAACAGGGTGCTCCACTTTGCGAAGGCTAAGTTAGTGAACATAGCTCCAATAGCTACATTGATTTATTGATATGATATAACTAGGGTTTATGGAGGTTATATCTATCAATGTGTTTAATGAGGGCCAACAAACATCACTGGGTACCACCCCGGCCCCGTAGAACCTGGGCACGACGGGCGATGCAAAAGATGCTCAACTGGCTTATATGATCTTTGGACAGAAGATGACAGAAGGTATTACTTAGTCGGGCATTTCCAGTCAAATCGTTCTGTTTGGTCATGATTTTTGTTCTCTGCTTTTTTACTTTCCATTCTTCCGTTGGTTGTTGAGCCTGGACTCATTGCCCGGTTTGCTTCTGAGGTTTCCCTCAAGTCTGCGGCGGCGGTGGAGGACAGATCCGCATATGAGCAGTACCATTCTTTCATTGGTTCTGTGTTCGGCAGCTCTACCCATGAACTATGCAAGCTGGTGCTCCATAAATGGCCAAGTTGGTGCAAATAACTGAAATTTATCGAACTACTTAAAAGTTGGGCACCACCTTTTTGGGGCTGACATTCTGTGGCTAAATCATCATAAACGGTTTGTTTCTACGAGCAAGTTTTAGCAACATAATTATTATTAAGGAATAAATCATCATACCCTATGGATCTAAATACTTTCTTAGGAAGTGTCTGGGGTACATTTTGTGGGCATAAGTACCTTTTCAGGATGTGTTTGGATCTATAGGGTGCCATTTCGCATGGCTCGTTCCCAACAAGGTGGTGCCCCAGTTCGTTCCCTAAGTTGGTTGAAATAACTCCAATATCACTTGGGTTTATTGTAGATATACCTATACTTAATGGGGGTTATAAACTAACTTATGACTGGGGGGGCGCCACCTTGAAGGATTCCTGGATTGGGTCGCCAGGTTCGCCAGCTGGTGGCGGCGAAATCGGTGGAGTTTGCGTCACGGGGCAACGAGGGCCCAGGTGCCAGATGGGGGGAGGAGAAAATGTCCGCAGTACCAAAAGGGTACCTTCGAATCCAGTGGTTGGTGAATGTTGATCATCATTTTTCCTATGAAAAGTACCATGTAAGTCATGTAGTGGTTACACACCATTTGAATAATGGGATTTAGTGGGATTATCATGAGAGCATCGTGGGACTTTAATGGGAACACAATAATAAGGTACCTTCATCCATTGATTGATTATCATTTTCCCTATCAAAAAGTACCACGTAGGGGTTTCACACCATGTGAAGATTGGGATTTATATAATGGAATAATAATAATAATGGGATTGAAAGGTGTTATAGTGAGATTATCATGGGATGGTCGAGTCCATGTTGGCCGAGCATCGCAAGAGCAACAATCTTGTACAGTGCTGGTTTCGATGTTGTGCCTAGAGCTTTGAAGGGTGTCCTCGGTGTCCTGTTGCGGATTTTGGGTCTTACGTCTTTCTGACTTCGACGGAAAGACGCACCACGAAACACGGAGGATGGTGACACAGACATGCCCTACGTCAAACGTACCCAGCTGCAGACTTAGCCGGAACAGACCTTTTGCTCGGCCGAGCGATGGAGACTACCTGGTGCACATGGGCGAACTGGACAACTATATAGTTCATATCCCAAAAATGATTTCAGCAGCACATATGAGCCCATAGGCGGATCGGTGTTTGTGACGGTTTTTCCCAAGAGCACATGGGCATAAGGATCTTCCAAAAAGCCGCTGGGATAACCTCTTCAAATCTTACATTTGCACATCTTTTACGTCTACACATGTTACATATTCACATCTTACATCTGCACATCTTATCCTTCTTCTCTCTCTCTCTCTTCTCTCTCTGTGGTCTCTCTTCTCTCTCTTCTCTCTCTTCTCTCTCTGTTCTCTCTCTTCTCTCTCTTCTCTCTGTTCTCCCTCTTCCCTCTCTTCTCTCATTTCTCTCTCTTCTCTCTCTTCTCTCTCTGTTCTCTTCTCTCTCTCCTGTCTCTTCTCTCTGTTCTCTCTCTCTCTCTCTCTCTTCTCTTCTCTCTCTCCTGTCTCTTCTCTCTGTTCTCTCTCTTCTATCTCTTCTTTCTGTTGGCAGGGTCTTTGTTAATTTACTAGAAGGTAATTGGTTATCATATGAATTCCTTCCTCCTAACATTATACACCCCTAGAAACCATGGTTTAGTAGGGAATGTCCACACAATTGGGACCACTAAGGTGGTGTTTAACTAGTATAAGGGGGATGGGATTATATGGGATATTAACGGATTATTAGTTATTAAGGGTTGAACATCCTATTGGAATAAGTCTCAAAATCATACTAGTGATTATTGGTTGGGTTTGAATGGAATATGAGTGCTTAAGGAATATTAATTACCTATCCCTGGATTTTTGGGAATATAAACTGGATTATGACTCAACATTGTTTGATTTAATGGGGTTTGATCTGGATGAATTTGATCATGGCAGCGGCCAGGTATTCTCAGGATTTGTCTGGAATATGAATGGAATATCACCGGGATTGGATGTATAGCCGTGGGATATTACAGACATTGCTAGGCTATGGAGTGGGATTATCAATCGGATATTAATAAGTGGAATGAAAATGGGATATGGCTGGGATACTAATTAATGGGATTGTACATGGGAACTTGTAGGGTCATACACATGACATGATAGTGTGATCGGATATAGTGATGGATTATTGAATGTTAATTGCCGGGGTTTTAAAGGAATATCAATGGACTATAAAATGGGATAATGTAATTTTAGTGGCGTTATTGGTATTTCTTGGGAATACGTTTTACTTTTAAACCTTTGGGCGTTCCCTCAAGCAAATCCAAGTATATAGTATATGTGGATAAACGGGATATGAATGGAATATTAAGCGAATATGAATGAAATAAAACCACGGCGTATTAAATCATTGCATTTTACTGGGTTTATGACTTAATATTGTTGTGTTTAATGGGTTTTGATCCAGATGAATTTGATCATGACCTCGTGAGTAACATCACTGGAATGATGGCAAGTGGATTCGGGGAATCATCTCCAAATGTCGCAGTCATAAGTTTGTCTATTAAACCACCTCAAACATAGGATTGCACATATAAACCCAAGTATGTTTGTTGGATTTTTCGCCCCCAGTTATGTTTGTTGGTTAATAAACCCACTGAATGCCGTAAGTAAGTACCATAAAACCCAAGTTGTTGATATCTATGGATATCTAAGTTTGGCCATGTCAGATTCGCGGACGGTTTCTGCCCCGGCGATTTGTGATGATATTTTTTTTATAGGGTCTGCGTAGTATCTAAGATCAAATTTTGTTCGCACAAGTCCAAACAAGTTACCCTTTGGTCATCAAACGTGGCCCGAATCAAATGGATGTTTTCTCACTTGAAAAGTCATCGAACTAAATGGTGGATTTTCAATTGCCACCTTTGATTGCCAGAGGGTAGTTGGTACATCTTCTGGCGGTTAAGTGAGTTAAGTGGGCCAGCCATCCGCCAGGTGTAGCAAAGATGCGGACTGCTGGGGCAAGGCCAAAAACGATCGTGTTTGGGGTGAAAATCATCGTTTGCATGGAGATTGTGTTGGGCATTGCGGCATTGTTCCATGTTTTTTTTGGTAATTGCTAGACTAGACTAGATTTTGCCTAGATTTATGAAATTTTAATCACATTTCTTACAAGCATGCATAGGACTCATAGAATTGCTAGTACGGGGTGTAGGAAGAATTGAACAAAAGACGTTGATTTTATGAAGCATCCCACGGCCAGACTTTCCTAATTGTTGGCTTCAGTAAATCGACATTTCCATCATGTTTTGGTACGCAGATCCCGGCTTCTTGGGAGACTTTGGTAAAGGATGAAAAGTGCATTATATAATAGTAATTTTGTCTGGCTTATCAGGAATGTATGAATCTCACCAACTATTTTTTGAACGTTATGTAATTTTTTGGATCTATTTGGCTATGGACTTTCAGAGTTTGTTGGATGAAACCTTCACCCAGCTGGCCCAGCTGACCGCGTCGATTTGATAACGCAAGGCCAACTGTCAAAGATGTGCGCATAGCGGCTACTGTACCTTGATGTTAATATAGCTGGGAGGAAATCCGGGCATATTTTGCTGGTTTGCAGGAGGTGATTGGTTATGGTCCTAGTGTAACATCCGCTATTTTGTTTCGGAATTTCCCTGCAGCAAATACAACAATTGTGTGCCTGTGCGTTTGCAATTAAGTGCTCATGTAATTCAATGTACATTACATAATGTATTTTGTCGTATTCTACAAAGTTGGGCCCCCAGTTATGTTTGTTGGTCCAAAAAAAACATGACTACTATAGTTATAAGTATCATACTTTCCATAGTGATTGGAGTGAACTAAACAATTTTTTCCCTAGTTTAAATCACCATTTTCCTTAGGTAAATCACCATAAATACCGTTTCAGAAGGGGTGCCCCACTTTATAGGCACGTGTAATTCCACCAGAAAGTCAGATAGGCACGACGCTGAGGTACGGACGTTCCATTGACGCGATCTTTGCCACTGGGCCGAGTGGGTGACAACCTTCGAGAAATGTGGGTAACATGGGGGGATTTCAACCACTAGAAATGGCGGGAAAGAAATCATAAGAAATCACCCCATCGGTTGGGGAAGTAGTGGGGAAATATCCAAGAAACATCTGTAATTTTTCACATGGCTAGCTGGGAAATCCCCTCATCCGATGGAGGTTTAAAGCTTGGAAAACCAACTATGAGATCTTGGATGTGCGCACTGTGCGATTCGTCGATGATTGTTGATGTCACCAGGTTTATCCACCAGAACTGTGCAATTTTATGCAATTTTTCTGTTGGGAATATGTGGAAAAAATGAAAAAATGTGTGTTATTTGTTTGGGTTCCTTAAGAATATCCAAAGGGAGGCTTCCGAGAGACGTGATGGGGGGTTCCCCGATCCAAGTCATTAGACCGTTTTAGTATTGAAACCCATGGTGACTTGGGGCCTTGAGGTCTCCCATTTTAAGGAACTTCCGACATGGTGAGTACTTGTAAAATTGCTGGCAACTAAGTAGACTCAACTAGTATAATCGGGGCTCATGATAGATAGATGAGATTAGATTAGATTAGATTAGATTTTTGATTAGATTAGATTAGACTAGACTAGATTACAGTAGATAGATAGATATACAGCCTTTGCGGGACAGCCTTTGCGGGAGCTCCTCTCGAGGTTAAAGGTCTTAGACGGATGACATGGGATATCATGGGATCATTGGGGCTGCCAAAGGTAGCCAACCTGGTAAACATACAAAAAAACATGGGAAAACCATAGGAAAACCATAGGAAAACCATAGGAAAATGGTGATTTAATGGTGATTAATAGTGATTAATGATGGTGATACCCTCTGGTAAACATACAGCTATTGAAAATTGCCCAGTCGAAATAGTTGATTTACCCATTTTCATAGCATGGTTTTCCATAGTTTTTTGTATACCTTTACCAGGCCGGGTAGATGGCAATGCAGGGCTGCTCCGTGGCAGGGAATCCGCTCGTCACAGGATCACAGGATCAGTGACCCATGGAGCTGCCCTTGGAACTTCACAATCTTCATATGGGGGTTTCCAGAAATGATGCTACCCCAGCTGGATGGTGTATAATGTTACATCGACAATAGTAAAGGGGGGTCCCCCCCTATTTTTTTTTTTGGGGGGGGGGTCTGCTTTAAGGCTTGAGGCCCGAGTTTCCCCCCGCGCGTGTTCAACGGGGTACCCGGTTTGCCATAGCCTAAGTGGGCCGCG
>Ga0126342_10007199_pt1 | contig 19833 bp, 18 predicted proteins | sample Cyp1metagenome_FD_92528 | JGI IMG/M metagenome (GOLD analysis project Ga0126342, IMG submission 92528) | Coral microbial communities from Lord Howe Island, Old Settlement Bay, Australia - Cyphastrea 1 metagenome | ecosystem: Host-associated > Invertebrates > Cnidaria > Coral ... | reverse complement strand
TCTGTCTCTGTCTGTCTCTGTCTGTCTCTGTCTGTCTCTGTCTGTCTCTGTCTGTCTCTGTCTGTCTCTGTCTGTCTCTGTCTGTCTCTCTGTCTGTCTCTCTGTCTGTCTCTCTGTCTGTCTCTCTGTCTGTCTCTCTGTCTCTCTCTCTGTCTCTCTCTCTGTCTCTCTCTCTGTCTGTCTCTCTGTCTGTCTCTGTCTGTCTCTGTCTGTCTCTGTCTGTCTGTCTGTCTGTCTCTCTGTCTGTCTCTCTGTCTGTCTGTCTCTGTCTGTCTCTGTCTGTCTCTGTCTGTATCTGTCTGTATCTGTCTGTATCTGTCTGTCTGTATCTGTCTGTGTCTGTCTGTCTGTCTGCCTGTCTCTCTGTCTCTCTCTCTCTCTCTCTCTGTCTCTCTCTGTCTATCTGTCTCTATCTGTCTGTCTCTGTCTGTCTGTCTCTGTCTGTCTCTATCCGTCTCTGTCAGTCCCTTGAGCATTCTTCAGGGCAGGCCTTCTCCAGCGCGCTCCCCCAGCATCCGGCTGGGGTCGGCGGATTCCATGGACTTCTCCCTGAAATCCACGGTTTTCAACGAAGGTCACTCGATGTCTTTCACGCCCCGAACGCTTCAGGCACAGCGGTCAGCAGCGAGACTCCGGACAAGGTGGCCAAGGCTGCAGGGATGTTGGATTCTTGAATTTCCCACAGGGATGAAGATGTCATTCCCATAGGATCCATGTATGGTATATATACTAACATTGGAGGTATATTGATGGTAAATGTTACCATATATAGCATACATGGATATATGGGTATAGAAACTATTGTTATAAAAGGTCTTATCCTTTGAAAATCTGTGGGACAACTATGTTACAAAAGGTTTTATCTCTTGAAAATCTGTGAACTGCTTTGAGGCCTATGGATCCATGTGTTTTTTTGTCCGATATTCTTTCACAGCTGGGATTGGAACCCGTAAATAAAATTAAATAAAGGCAGCTCTGGGAGATTCGTGTCTGGGGCTGTCTATTCGATTGGCCACGGCCCAATCCTCCAGTCTGTTGGACTCGGGTTTAGATGGTTTAGGACTCAAAATGACCAATAATTGGGTTGCCGTTACCCTCTGGTAATGACTAACAGTTTGCTATCGAAAATGGCCATTGAAATAGTGAGTTTTCCCATTGAACATGGTGATTGTCCATAGTTTTTTGTATGTTTACCAGAGGGTACTTCATTTTATATATTCTACTGCCTGCATTCCGAATGTTGGTTTGTATTGAACAACCTCCACGAAGTTGTGTTGTTCAAGCCTCTGTTCTTCGTTTCAAGAATTGATGTTTGCTGGTCCAAAAACCAATGTATTCCTGGAATCTACACTCATGCACCATTGTTGTGATGTGTTCTTTGATTCTGAATCTTATATAATCGTATAATATATTATAATATATATCATAATTGTATATATATAATTATATATTTGATTGGTGTATGCATGTATCTATGTTACATTCCTTCGTCGGTGTATCAGTTATGTGCTCATATGATATATGTACGTGTTTTATCCAAATTGTTGATGTTATGCCGCATTTTCTTGCTTTGAGTGCATCCCTTTGGAAAAACCTGAGATGTGATGTCAAAATCATCAAAACATTCAAAACCAAAAAATCGGCATTTCGTTTGTATGCCACTCAAACCCAAACATTGAAGTAGCTGCTAGTAGCTGTTGTTTCTCGTTTGGCAATCGTTTGGGCAAATCTTGGTATCCGCTGACAACCCCTTAAAGCCCAGGCGAAGGTGGTCAAGCGCCGCGGCCCGAAACGACGGCCAGCAGCTCCGGTGACACCGGCACCCTCTGAGGCGCCAGGAAACGACTCAGAGAAACGGGTGCCGTTTTCGAATGAGTGTGGGTCAATTTTGTTGTGAATTGTATATGAAAATTATCATTGATTTATATCATATTATATATTATTATTATTAATTATTATTATTAGTAGTATAGTATTATTATTATTATTGATATATTTTAAATATGAGTATATACAATTATTTAAAAACACATTTAAGTTAGTAATTATACTTCTTGTACATATAGGATCCATGGTGTTGGTATATATGCTAACATGACTGGGGTATATTGATGGGGTAAATGTTGACCCATAGCAAAATGGCCGTTCTGAGCACAACATGTTGCAATCACTGGTTGGTGGTTTGGAACATGTTGAATATTTTTCCCATAATACTTGGAATTTCATAAGCCCAATTGACGAACTCATATTTTTCAGAAGGGGTTGAAACCACCAACCAGATAGGGTTATAGGTATAATCACCAACCAGATGGTTATTGCACCACCAACCAGATCATGTTTGGGATGAGACAAACCTTGCCTTAGTTGACCAAGAGTTTTGCGCATGTTTAGCCTTCAATGCAATAGCCTGGATTGGGAGGATGCTCTTTCAGCACCCCAAACCATGGGGTTTGGCCGGAAAGCTGATGATCCTTTTGTGAGGAGACAATTTGTGTAAAACTGTTTAGTTTGGTTATTAATTTAATTATCATATATCAGAATGATGATTGATAGCGTTTGACTAGCTTGTTTCCAAAACAATATCATTATATTGTGATATATTGTGTATTATGTTTTGGGAAAGCTCCATAATGCTGAAAGCAGAAAAACGCAGATACATCTATGCAATGTATACCAATGTAATCCAATGTATATTATATATATAGTTGCATGTAATTAATACGATCTTATATATCTAAGATACATGTACCCCATATGCTCCATGGTGCTGGAATATTTACCAACATTTGCCCTAAAAATCAACCAGTTTTGTAGGTAAATATACCATACATGGAGCATATGGGTACAGTACATGGGAGGCTGCCTGACTCGGAGGCACCTGCCGTTCCGTCGCCGGCCGCTGTTCCTTCAGCGACGACAGCGGTGGCGCTGCGGAAGAAACGCAAAGGCCGAGGTCAGATGGCAGCGTTTTTCCAGGGACTTCCGCGATTTCCCCAGACTGTTTATGGTGGAAATTTGGGGAATATCGGGGAATTCAATGGAATTCATGATTCAAACAGCCATAAAATTGGGATGTTTAGCAAAGAATGGGATTTAACAGTCGGAAATGGCTACTACAGTATACGTAAACCTAGCCTTTTTTGGGGGATACGACGGTGATGTAATGGGTTACAACAAGCAACAGTCAGTATGATCAATGGGGATCGTTGAGAAAAAGGGTGATTGTCTAGCAAAAACTTGGATTTAACTATCCAAGCCACAAATTCACAACAAATGATGGTTAGAGAAGTGGATAGAGGTTGGTCTAGGAATAAGATATTTACTTCAATTTTTAGTTATTAAAATTATTAAATAATAGATTAGATGTCAAATTTGGGGATAGCCAATTTGTGAGGAACCCACTGAGCGTGGATGTCCCGCGATGTCATTTTCACATTGGTCGGTTGGTGCAACGGTGCGAAAAGAAGGGCGCCCTCCCAATTTGAATTGAAATAAGACGTGTAGATAATGGTAAATGTTATACGTAACCAACTTGTTTGTTTTCAAAGTTCTGAATGGGCTATATAGACATATCGTTTTTTTTGGATATATAGTTTTAAACATTGCTTATCCAATCAAGACACAGAACGCAATGGGATTAAAACCAAATATCCAGGTGCAAGCCGATCGAGAATCGGTTCAAGGTAGAATCTGCACTGAACAGGCCACCTATATCTCAGGTATTGGATAGATAAGAACGACGGAGCAAACCCATGGAAAACACAACAAAAAATGCGGAAAAAACACTATGGAAATAGCAGCAACAATGTTCCATAACAAGCGCGTTCAAGTTCGACGATGCAAAAATCCGCGCCAAGGGGAAAGTCTAGACAGAGACGACAGAGACAGAAGAAAAAGGTACAAAACAACTACGAACAAGCAAGATCCACAAGACATGCCGGCAGACCAGCGGATTAAAATGTTGATTTTCCGGAGGGTATTTGATGTTAGCACTAAAATGACAACCACGCGTTGATGTTTGCTGTCGACTCAGCTTGTGAGTCGAAGCTGCTTGGCTAATGCAAGCCAGGACCAAACCTGTGGATCCAACTTGGTTTTTTTAAACACTGACTGACTCTTTAGTTGATACATGAATTTGTTTGCAAACTTGCGAATTTGATAGAGAAAATACGGGAACACCCTGGGAAAGCGATGATTAACCAGTGGATCCGAAGGTACCCTGTTTTCAGACAGACATTCAAAGACCAACTGATTCCTCCGAGCAACCAATGGGCCATGATGGCCATGATTGGCGGTGTTCTCACTTAATCTCCCTTAAATGGCTGAGTTTGAACAGTACATCTTGCAATTTTACAAATAAATGTGCAATAACATATATAATTATATATATAGATATATACACGTTTTGTTTGAGTTTTGCCTCGTTTTGGACCCAACTCAAGGAATTCTCCACAGGGTCTGCTGCAGGCAGTCCTCCATCCCAATCCTCCGTGCCAACTGGCGCACCGGCCCCAGTGCCGCCGGCAACTGCAGCTGCACCAGCGGCTGCACTGGCTGCGGAGGAGTTGGCCGCAGCCCGAGCGTTGGTGGCGGAATTGACGATTCGAGGGCGAGAAGCCTGTGAGGCGGGACACTGGTACTTACCCCTCTGGTAAACTAACATAACTATGGGAAATGTTCGTTTTTAATGTTAGTTTACCAGAGGGTAGTTGGTAGGGACTGCGGTGATGGGATGATTGTAAACATAGTGACGGATTAGGGATCATTCCCCCAATTCCGTACTTTTTTAGCACCACTAAGTCGCCATGGTTCAGCTAGTGGCAGGGTGGTAGATTTGAAGATTTCACTCCAGCCACATACTGTACCCAAGCAATTTTTGAAGCAGAACCGCAGTTGTATGGGTGATGCTGGAACGGGGCTGACGGCGATTCTGATATTTTGGTGTGTAGAAAGGTGGAAGAGATATGAAGAGATTAGAGCTACAACATCCTGACAATGGTGTGAGTACTGAAGGGATGTTGCTGTGATGTGGAAAGAAACTGTTTAAATCATGAAGGGCAGATGTATTTACCGTTTGTCAATGGCAATCAGACAGTTGTAAACTTAGTCTTGGGGGATTACATGTTTGCCTTGTGCCCTTGATGTTTCAGACTGCTGGGTACGTTCTAAATCTTCTAAGCATGTCATGCAACATTGTCAAAAAAAACACTAGAACAACCAAATCAAATCAATTTAAGCACCATGGAAAGGGATTGTTGAACCGGGCTGGTATAGTAAATACAGTAGACCATAGTAAACCTAGAAAATCAGAAAATCTTTCACCTGCAGCCTTTTCTCGTGCCATCTCCTGCTTCAATCAAAGCTGAACATGATTTTGATGAGTTTTGGGGGTATCCGATTTTTGAGAAACACGGAGCTTCACGGGAAGCCCAAGAGCATTTTTTTTGAGGGGGATAAAACTGGAAATCATTGGTGTACCTTTTCAACTGACCCATTTTGGATAAGTTTTTGGACAATGTCCTCCATTTTCAGAAACCCCAAAATTGGAGCGGTTAGCAATTGATGATATAAACGTATGAACCATTTCTGGGGATATTCCATGTAGAACGTAGAAAAGAACCTCGGTGAGTGGGATGAGTAGGAAGGCCCATGATCCATTTGCCATTTGTGGTGGTCTGATCCTCGTCAAAACCTGGACCAATTGCCCGGATTCCCATCGGATCATTGGGGGACAATTGCCATTGTTTCTTCACCATGGCACATTGAAAGAGCCCAGAACTTCAGTGATTGGGTTTACAACACTTTTGTTATGATCCATGTTCAGCTACTAAACCTTACTAAACCTTAACAATAGCTAATCACACTGAATGGGCCCTTAGAATCGTGATTGTTGGTAGTTAAGATTTGTCATTGATAAGCCCCAAACAAATTTGGGTCTCCTTTGAGGAAGTTGGTTGAATCCCCATGATAGTATTCATATCCTTGATTAACATTGGTTAGCCATATTTTAGAGCTGACGCTCATCGTCGGCTCCGCCGGATTACTTGACCCTCGATGTCATCGAAGGGTTTTTCCTAAAGAATTGCTGCCAACTTCACCTTTCCACTTCGTGTAAAAGCGCCTCTGTGTAAAGACTTCTCTGTGTAAAAGCTTCTGTGTGTAAAAGCTCCTTTGTGTAAACGCGTTTGTGTGCAAAATCGCTATAAACCTCCATTTAGTTCAGGGATTTTACCATGATTTTCCCATGATTTTCCCATGATTTTCCATCTGTTTCCTATATTTTCCACAGTTTTCCCAATGTTTTCCCTGGGATTTTGATGGGCAACTCCCTTGGTGCCCCAGGCGAAGCTTCGCTCCCTTGCGGATGCCGACACCGACGCCACAGCGCAGGGTCCGGCGCTGGCGCATTGCGCCGAGCGTGGCCTGGAGGTTGGGCTGACTGATATGGGTGAACTGTGGATATATTGTGATATTGTTATAATTATATTACAATATCTATAGCTCATCTAGTTAGTTCTTAGTTCACATAGCTAGTGATTTGATATTATCGTAATAATGATAGTTAGTGATCAGGTATGATATGATATTATGATAGATTACCTACAGTCAGTGATATCTATATTTAGTGATATGATATGATATGATATCATATTGTCATAGTAATGATAGATCTAATGAATGATATAACTATTAATATCTATAATTATAGAAATGCATTTTCACATATATATATACAACATAATGGGCTAGATATTATCTATAGTTTGTGAATAATGAAATTAGTTACTATATATATATATATATACACCATAGTTCACCATTGTATATATATATATATATACATAGATATAATCTATTAACATCTATTACCAATCTAGTGATCTACATATGTTCTACGACCTATACTCAGTACTAGTTAGTTGGGCTTACAAACCAACATTCTAAGTCGGAGGCAATACCTTAGTGATTTATTGGTTGTTTGAGAGAAAAGTGCCATGGTGAAGAATTGGATTGGATTAACTCAATCCTTGGTGGATGGGAATGATCAATCCATTTTCAGTTCTGGATTCCGATTTACCCATTGTGTTTGGAGTCTGATTTTTGGATGATTGACCATGCAACGTATACTGTACGTTGTTTTGTCCCTAGCACATATATAAGATGATAATAATAAGTTATATGACTGGGTTATAGCCATGATTAGCCTAGTGCTCCAAATACCATCTGAGAAAGTGGTTGGACCCCTAAAACCAAACCCAAATACAGTCGTAGAAGGTGTTTGGAGCAGCTAGGGCAGGGCAGTAGGGTTGGTAATATTGGGAAATAGTTGTTTTCTCTTCCACCAACGACTGGGTTTAAGCCTGATTGAGTGTGGCTGAACATGCCAAGTACCCTCAAATTTGACAGCTTAAAACCGCATTTCCCCTATCAAGCTAGCCAGAACTGGGGGTATACCAAGTATATCCAAGTATATATTCGAACACACCCATATAGAACTGAGGATATTCCAGTACTGTAACTAGAGAGATTCCATGAATCTATTAGCACCACTTATATATATAATGGAATATCTCACATTTGCAGCACGTGGAACAGTGGACTGTCGCTTGAGCCGGGAATATTCCAGTCAAATCCCTTTAAGTTCTATGACATACGGGTATGTATTACAGCAACCCAACAGCAGGTTCCAGGGTTTCAGCATTGCAGGGTTCCAGAGTTCCGGTTCTGTTCGATTGAAACACAACAATCACTGCTGCTGGTAAGTCACTGCCGCTGGTAAATGGAGATTTTATACACGCAATAAACACGGGTGACAATAAATTTGACGAACAACACGATATAGACAACTAGAATCTGAGTATTGGGGATGTCACCAATAAACATTGAGACAATGGTGTGATGCTATACCAGAGATTCCTTTTCCAAATGGTTGGTTGAGGAAAACAAAGAGGTTCCCTGCTCAGTCGGGTACTTGGGTACTTGGGTGATTCTATCACTTTTGCAGTTTCTGACTGAGATGGACTAGGGAGCCAGTCGTGGGTATAATTACAGGTCAATTAAAACAAGGATAGGGAACTGCTATATAATGTTCCCTCTGGTAAACTAACATAGCTATTGAAAATGGTCATTTTTAATGGGAACCCATTAAAAATGGTGATTGTCCATAGTTTTTTGTATGTTTACCAGAGGGTACATGAGGTTGTGTAAATGACCCCTTCAACACTACAGCCCTGTAGAAGCCGATTAGAACTTGAATTGCATACCGGCAGGTCTGTGTTCAGCTCCTGTTGCAAATGTCGCTCAGCTGGTCAAGACATGTTTCTTGTTTGGGGGAAGGACATGCCGCACATGCCATAGCTTAGACAAATGATAATAATGATACCCTCTGGTAATTTAACATAGCTATTGGAAATGGCCATTTATAGTTGATTTACCCATTAAAAATTGTGATTTTCCATAGCTATGTTAGTTTACCAGAGGGTAATGACATTTCAAACACTATCTGTTTTGGATTCATTCTAGAGTCATTACACTTTTTCTTCTCCCTTTTAACCGATACATGTTCATCCCCTGTGATGAGTCAATGCTGGTCTCCTGTCAGAAAAAAAGGTTTCTTCTCTGTGAATCTGACTTTCGTACGTTCAAGTTTGAGTTTAACAGTTGTTTAATGTTGTTTAAAAGACTCCTTGCAGATGTCCACTTGCACCCACACAACTGCATCTAGCTGGTGGTTTTGAGCACTTGCCATTTCTATTCTGACAAAGGTGGTTTCCATAGCTGTTGGCAACACAAATGGGGATGGGTCAAAACCAATATTTGGAGAAAAACAACGATATCCATCGATATCCTAATATTTACCAGCTATTTGACCCCTATTTACCAGCTATTTTACCCTAGGTAAATATGGGATATCCCAATATGTGGTACCCTATTTGAGGCATTTTGAGGGTACCTAGGGTCATTTTGACCCCTAAGGCGGGCGGCCCCCGACTCCTGCGGCCTGCGGAAAGTGGCCAGCAGCCAGGTGGGACAAGCCTATTGACAATGGTTTTGGAGTCCAATGGATAGGACAACCATTTTTTCAGATCATGTTTTTTTTGAGTCCATGGTTGTATGATGTTGTATGACTATGGGCACGAAAGAGATAAGGGAAACACATATGAGAAACACCAAAAGCTAAGGAGAAACCATAGCAATTTGGATGGGAATTTTCACCTCATCAATCCGCTTCTGTTCCTATGAAGTACAGTAGGAAACAAGCCCTGAAACATGATGAGTTCAACATGGAAAACAATGTACAAACCATTTATGTATGGGGCAATCATGGAGACCCTCATGTGTTCCATGATCAAAACTTTGGGTAAATTGCCCACATTGATGGATAGTCATCAACCATCATCAACCCCATTAGTGGGGATATATAAGGGATTCATAGATTCATGTGTTTTCCAGCATGTCCGATGATGGTGAATGATCATATAACCCATATACAATATACAGTATATCCATATATTTCCAATATACAGTCCATACACATTCCATATGGGAGTGTGTAAAAACCCCACGCCTATTCGTTTAGTCTTCCATGATCCCCCATGAGCATCCATGAGCCATTTTGAGCTTTCACGCGAAAAAACGATAAGAGAAAAAAACGATAACGTTGAACGTTGGTTCTGTTAATGATCTGTGTCCAGACTCTTGAAATCAAATGCGTTTTATTTTTCCGTCGTTCTGCAGCTATTTAGTGTTGTTGGTTTCTTCATTTCATTTGTTTGTTGTCGTAATGGCGCGCCAACGAATGCGTGTCAGATTCTGCACAAGGAAGGTGCCTGGTAGGTGGTTGCTACACTCCTTTGTTGATGATTGCAGCCATTTCCAGAAAAACGGAGCGTACACAGGATTCACGAACGATAACAAAACGATAACGAAAACGATAACTTTTGGGATCAAAAATGGTCCGTGTGAGACACGGCCCTTTTTTTCCTTTTCCTCTCCCTTGCCTCTCCTTTTTCTTTTCCCTTCCTTTTCCTTCTCCTTCTCCTTTTTCCTTTCCTTTTTCTTTCCTTTTTCCTTTCCTATACCTTTCCTTTTCTGTTCCTTTCGTTTTCCTTTCCTTGTCCGTTTTCTTTCCTTTTCCTTTCCCTTTCCTTTTCCTCTCCCTTTCCTATTCTTTCTTTTCCCTTCCTTTACTCTTCCTTTTCCTTTTCCCTTTCCTCGCTCATGTGAATCCTTTGGTCAAGGTGTGAAGCCAGCGCTTGGAAAAACAAGTGAAAAACGATAAGAGGAAGAACAATATACATTCCATTTACATGCCATGTACATTCCATATACATTCCATATAAATTCCATATACATTCCTTGTTGCAGGTGGTGTTGGGCAAGCGCACTGCACTGCAGCTGGCGGCCGAGAACGGGCATGTGGCTGTGTCGGGGAAGCTCAGCGAGTTTCGTTGCACGGGGGCTGTTGCGCAACATGTGGGCATCGGCAAGCATCCAACGTTGGTGTGTAAAAGTGTAAATACCAATATACGTATGTACTATGTACATATATATATATTATTCTACTTAGATATTTGTAGATATCTAAGTAGATATTATACAGTAGGGTGAATTTGGAATGAAAATGATTCGTGTTCAATATCCGGTCCGTTGAAACGATAGCACATAAATGGAGCATTGAAAATTGGCCAATAAGACTGAGGATACAACCATTTAAAATTGAAACTGCTGGGTCTTGTTTGCTTTACACCCCGAAGAACGGGATATGTCAAGCCTTGTCCACTTTGAAACATTTCCAGCCTGTAAAATGTGACGATCTCCAAATATCCCCTGGCTGGCTTCCGCCGACAGTTCCTGGTTCTCTCCAAGCTCATGCTTGGTGTCCAGCAATCTACTTAGACAATGATGGAGTCAATTATTTGACTCGATGCCATAGGGTTGCGGGAAAAAAATGACAAAATCTCAAAATGTGAAAAACATGTGTGTTGGACAATACCCAAGGTATATTCCCATTATATACCCATTACATTCCCATTGAATCCAATGGCAGCAAATTCCGATAGTTTCCTTCCTTTATGTGCTCGGAACATCAGAGTGCCAGGTTGGTGATCCACATACACATGGTGAACCGACATGACCTTCATACATTTCAAGAGTTTCTTAAACCAAAAGGCATAGTTTTGTACATGTTTTATATTGTTTTATGATGTTTTATGGATCAGGAGAGGTTGCCACATAAGATGAAGTCTCTTGTATGGAGACTGTCGAGCATCCATGAATGTTTTTGTTTTGTTTAATGGGTCGAAAACCACCAGATTGCTGGAATTTACGGTGGAATTTACGGGATATTACTATATTTTTTCCAGATACGTCTTGAATTTGTTGTTTCGATCCCCTTGTTGTGGATTGAATCAACAACGAATCCCTATAGATTTTTTCAATCGGCAACTCCCAGCCTGAGGTGTCGTCTCTTGCTGGAAGCTGGAGGCAATAGTCCGGTGGCCAAGGAAGTGGTGAAACGGTGACGCCAAGGAGAAAAAAACTATGAGTAGGTTGATTTGACGATGGATATCAGATATCAATAGATATCAGATGTTTGATGTTTATGATGCGTTTGATTGTTTTGATTGTTTTGAATCAGATGCATCCCATTTTTTGATCCTCATTGTTCTTTCTTGAATCCTGGTGTTTCATGCTTAGCTCCTTATTCATGTTGCTGAAATCCCCATTTTGGCTTCTGATACTCACATGCGTCTTTACTGAGGCTTCGATCCTCATTACTGTTCCTTGAATCCCCTTTTGTTGATTTTTGTTGAGGTTCTCTAAATGCCAAAACCATATTCATGCAAACATCAGAGTCTGTGGTGAAACCCTCATCCGTTTTTGCGAACATATTCCGATTCTATTCCATGTTGGCGAACATATCTAATTTTTGGTTGGTTGAATCCTCATTTTCTGAATGGTCAAATCTCAATCTGGTTGGTGGTTTGGAACATGGCTGGATTATTGTTCCCATCATATTGGGAATAGTAGCCCCAACTGACGAACTCATATTTTGCAGAGGGGTAGGTCAACCATCAACCAGCAATATTTCCATGATAAAGATCCGCGGTTCATCCAGCTGGATTCCGCCGAGGTGCTTCGCTCTCCTCGGCCTTGAGCAGCCTGCGAAGCTATGGACGGCTCTATGAGAGTCTGGGCCCGAGCAAAAAGGGGCAGGAGATGGGAAATCCAAAGGGGTTCCCTGTTTGGAAGTGATCTCACTTCATGCTGGGGTTTCCATATCCAATGTTAGTTTACGGATACTTATATAATAGTACAGGAATGTATAGGATATTAATATTAATAGGATATTTCATGGGATATGAAATATAACAAGGCTATGATATTTGGCGGTGCATGTTATATCCACCTAAAATCAGGATAGCCAATTACAAGAAAAGGATTTAGCACAAAAATGAAATTTGATCTTGAACGATTGGGAAGAACAAATGTCTATAACCACGGTGAGAATGAATCTTTAAAATAGGTAAAATGCGAGATAACCTTGGTACATTATATAACTATAACTATATAACTATGGCATATTGTGGCGACAAATACAGACTTGTTAAGTGAAACTACAGCCCCAAGTACAGTGGGACAATCGGGGACGTGGCAAAAGATGCCTGAAAATCGGGGTTCAACAGAAAACAGCAGCAAGATATGGATGTCCCCAGCTGAGAAATTGGTTTTTGCTTAAGACAAAGGCATAAACATACCCTCTGGTAAATAAACAGTTGGACCCTGAAAATAGCCAATTTTTAATCGAAACTAGTCTTCCAACCCCGACAACTGCCAGGGTCTATGTTAATTTACCAGAGGGTAGTCAACATTGAGTTTTCACCAACAACTGACAGTTCACCTACACCAAAGATTAGGAAGTCACCAACACACACGGGGATTTCACGGACAGACATGGGGCGTTAACGAGCAGACTGATTCTTAAGCAACTAGAATAAGGAAGAATCGGGAAATCCCCAGCATTCCCCAGCATTCCCCAGCAAAAGTATGATTTTTACTCAAACATGTGGAACATCAAGGACATCAGCAGAAATCAAAAATTGGATGGTTTTACTACATGTGGTTCCAAGTCCTGGAGACCGATTCACTCGAAAACGCAACATTTGGTGTGGAAGTGTTTCAGGTTCCACAGGACCAACATCATCCAATAGGCTTGCAGTCGCCAGAGACAGTGGCAGAACCCAACGTTGGGTACACGTGCCGTTCTTGACATCAGATAATCGATCTACGTTTTTGGGGTATGTTCTATTCAGAGTTGAGAAGATGGCATCTCTTTTTGGCTCTTTTTGGCTCTGTTTGGCTGAGTTTGAACCATCCAGCAGTTCTCAATTGCTAGTCATAGCTCTTGCCACATCACGTTTTCCATGTTTTGCAGGATTTCAATATAACGTGTGCATGTTCCCTGGAACTATTTAATTTCTCTAATTGGTTTCTGTGCTATCGGAATCATGGGAAACTGGATCCACAAAGGGTCCAATTGATGTTTGCGGAAATGGATCGGTGCCACTGGTTGTTAAAACACGTGAAAACATGTTGAAACTGCTCCTTCTCAAAAACTGATAGTTGACAAAAAAAACATACATGCATGTTTACATATGTATATATATATATTAATATATATATATATATTAATATATATATATGATGTGTATATATATACATATTTATATATATTGTTCATAAATATATATATATATATATTAGTACATATATGTATATATAGTATATATATATAATATATATATATCATATATATATATATATCATATATTTCCAGAAGGATTTGCTGTTTGTTAGTTCCACCAAATTTCATTGCGAGTCTCCGGTTGAGGTGAAGTCAGAGAACTGGAAAAACTGATGCCCGACGCAAAAGCGAAAGCGCCAAAAAGAGGGCTTCGGCAGCTGTGGACGGATACCGTACTAGTATAATATATGTATATATATGCTCAGCCCCCCCCCCCGACCCCCCCAACACTACAAAAAACCTTTTTGCACACTGGCCGTTCGGTGTCTTCATGCGTTCAAGCTTGCAGGAACCAATCGTTTAACCACTGCAGCTATGAACATATTGGGTCTGAGGATCAAGACTGTGTGTTCCAATTTTGAAATGTTCGGCCATGTCCTAGATAATAACCTTAGTTTCATGCTATACTTTTTTGAAAAACATGTTGCATAAATTGGTGGCACACTTTGCTGAAGTAATACGACCATCTTCTCAAGGATTATTGCATCATCGATGGAATCTGCTGAGGGATGCTACACTGATTTACCAAGAAACTATTCACGTGTAAAACTACATATATATATATACATACATATGTGCATCTTCAAAGGAAGGTTTTCCTTGATTGACACAGATTTTGCACAGTTTGCAGTGCAGTAATATGACTTCTTTTTTTTTCGAGCAAATGCTGCACTAGTTTGAAAGAGATATTGTGGTAATTGTGATACTGCACTCTTTGCATAGGCATGTAGCACTTGTTTACATTGCCATAATTATATTTGAATAAGTTTGCTTTAAGATTTAGGATTTATAATTACAATGTGGTTTGCATTGTTTGAAGCCATATTCTACTTTGTTTACAAAGATAAGATATTGCACATTTTGAAGACCTTTTGAAAGTTGAGTCACATAGCACCCTTTTCAAAACAAAACAACATGTCCATAGAACAGTTGTACTCTTTGAAAGGCCATATTGCAGAAGGTGGTGCAATACTTGCTTTACAACAAAAAAACATATTCTTCAACAGGCTTTTGCATCATCAATGGAATCTACAGTAGGCTCTTGCTACACTTCCTTACAAAAATGTTGCACACTTTGCAAACAAGAATCTGCACTGTCAAAGATAAAACACATGTTTCAATGAATGTATCACTAAGATGGCACTCTTTTCAAAACCATGCTGTAGTAATTCAAGAATAGATTCAATCTTGCAAAACAGCATTCTACATTTTCCTACAGGAATGCTATGATTTCTGAAATCATTCAGTACATACATAGGAGGGTTCTCCTTAAAAATTGGAAGTAATGCTACACATGTTTCAAAGAATGCAACAATGTTTGCAAAAGGTTCTTGCATACATGGAGGAATGGTGTTCTTTATGCAAAGTCATTTTACAAGTGATGTTTGCATGTTTATTGTCCTTCATTATTTATAGAGAACATATTGCATAAATTGGTGCCTGTTTAAAATGCACATGTTTTAAATGCTACTTATCTTTCAAACATTGCCACACTTTTTGCAAAGGGTTGTTACATTGAGAATGGTACTCTTTATGCAAAATCATTTTGCAAGTGCAGTTTGAAAATTTATTTGTCCTTCATTGTTTATAGAGAACACATTGCATAAATTGGTCCCTGTTTAGAATGCACATGTCCAAACGAACTATTGCATATGTTGAGGGAAACTCCTGTAGAGATGTAGAGTCTGTACATTTTTAAAGCAATGCTGCACTCTTTGGAAAGGCATTTGCACTTGTTTGTTTTGTTGTGTGTATTTATTATTCATGCTTGTTTTGGCCGAAACTATATATCTATGTAGGACATTGGGAGAGCTGTTGAGAATGCACAGTGGTTGCTTTTGTTCCAGAAGCAACAATGTTTGGTTTTGGAAAGAACAGGGTGTGGTATCTTTTGCAAAAATGAAATGTCAAAAATTAAAAAAAAATGCGCTCACAACACCCCCCTCCCTTTTTTGTGTGTGATGATCAAAACTTATGAAACAGCGCGCTCCCACAGCCTGCCACTCTCAAAAAAAAGATATTGGCATCTCAAATCATCCATGGGTGGTATGTATATATATATATGCTCAGCCCCCCCAAAACAAAAAGCTAAGAAAACTTTAAAAAAAAAAACATAACCATGGGGATTGCAGGATCTCCAATGGGTTCGGTTTCTTTGTTTTATTTTTGTTTTTTTTGTTTTCTCCAAGGGGCCCTCCCCAAAGAGTCTCCAATTTTTTTTGTTGGTTCAATGATGTTTTTAAATTCTCTGCCAGGTTTACTCCCCAAAGAGGATCAGAATATTCTGGGTAAATTATAACGACCTCACTACGACCTCACTGGAAATCATGGTTAGTAAGGGGAATCATCCCCAAATGGCCTTAATTCAGATTAGTGAATTATTATAATTTGCCCAGAATATTGTGGTGTTTTTGTTTGTATGAAGATGTACGTATGAATATGTACAAATAGCCGAAAAAGTGAACATAAAAAATGAACATGTTATATTGTAAATCACAGTACAAACAGCATGTCGGGGGGTCGTGGGTGGGGGGATGACCATATGTATATTATATATATATATATATTACAGTATTCTTACTATACAAATACCAAATTTAAGAACACATATATATATAATTATATATATATATAATTATATATATATAATTATATATATATAATTATATATATACATAATTATATATATATATATGTATACACACACTGTATATGTAGAGTTGATTGCAACAACGGTTTGATATCTACACTCCCCCACTTCCAAGTTGGTTTGAAAACAACTTCTAAGCGCAAACTGCATATACATTATACATTATATATATATATCGGATATCCAAGATAAGCACATAACCCCTAGCCTAGTTTTAAACCAACTTGCCTATCCGGTGGCAGGGGGTCCACTTGGCTGCTTTCTTATCCGTCCCACCTAGGAGAGTTCCAGGAGTGGCTCCAAGTTCGCAGCTGAAACACACCAAGAGCTCAACAGATGGCATAGAATCAGTATATAACACACTATAGATATAATATACTTAATATATAACACATATATATATATAACACATATACATATACATATACAGTGTATGAAAGAAATGCTGAAGAAAAAATCCAGGCATCACTACTGGTGGGTTTTGCGGTGGCAACTGCCTTTTTCGTTGAGGATATTGCCATTTTTCTGGTCATCTCCCAAGGATATTCCTCCAAGGATTGGATTCTGCAAAAAAATCAGTTCGCTGACGCAGCACATTTTTGTCAGGAACATAAACTGACATTCTCCTAACTTGATCTTAACATATTTCATCATATTTCATCATATTTCATGAAAAAGCCATCAGTCAGAAAAATCTCAAGATTTGTCCATCCCAATATCATCAACCGGGCCATTCCAGTTCGGTTTGTCGCCATGGATGGTTTTGCCTTCATGCCACCCTCCCTGGAGACCTCTGTGGAGAACTCGCGCAGCGTGAACTCGCGCGGATATGCGGTGCCAAAGGTTGCACCGGCGCCAGATGTGAACCAGGCGGTGGTCCCACCGAGACACTTGGAAGCGCTGTGGCCGCTGTGGGGTGTGACTGAAAGTTGTTTCTGCAGGGCTCACTGCTTCCAAGTCAATTTTTGAATATCATCCCTCCTGAATATGGGCCCAAAGCTCATTGATGAGGTATGTTGATGTATATAATTATGTTAATGCAGAAAATGATGATAAATCATTGTAGTTTGGAACATGTTAGGATATACACTTGATTTTTGGACACACCTATTAATATATGGACACCCAAAAACGAAGGGAAAGGGTGAAATGGTACATATCAATTATACAGCAAGTTTAGATATATGCTGTATACATGTCTATCGTTTTGGAGGTTACAAAAAAATCTGTTCTGTACGGGATACCCATGCATGGACCCAACAAAATGTTTTTTGTTCGTGAAGATGCGTCCATCCATTTGTTGGGGGTGATACACTTAATTTTAAGGCATTCCCATGTCACATCCAGCGTTCCTAGAAAGAGATGGAAAAATAATGAAAAATCAGCATCAATGTTACTCGTACACTACGTATTATAAATAAAGCATAACCGTACTCTCTATGAGGAAAGAAGCTAGTGTACTGAAACAAGAATCTATAATTGTTTCAAATTGACAATTGAAGATGTAAAGATATTCCAGAACTAACTAGTGGGGAAAGCCAATGTCTTTCCATTTGCCGGAGACAATTTTTGAAGGAAAAGCTTCGGATGGACAAGAGGGCCATTGCTGCTCACGTTGTGACGAAGAACAAGAAGATGCTCATTACGGAGAAGTATGCTACTCTCTTGACCTGGTCTAGGGTCTGTGGTTAGGCGGTGGGCTGTTCGCCTCTTTGTAATTATTTGGGATGCTGTTCGGGTTTTGTGTGATCCCTAAAGTATACACAAAAGTTGAACACTGGGGAAATGGCAAAATCCGATAAACTGGAAAGAACGTGACTTGCGCAATATCAATCTACAATGAAATCCAATCGAATCCATAATTCATGCGAGCCAACTTCCATTTGGATTTTCCCAAGGCTATTCCTTGCTGTCCTATGCAGATGATGCTGAATCAGAGCTGCAGTCCATTTCCGAGAATTTCTCTGCGGCCGATCCGGAGGAAAAAACATCCAGGGATTGTTCGAAACCGTTGCCAGAACCTTGAGATTGGGACAGAAATTTGCTTGCATCCGCACATCTGTTTGGTGCTTTCAAAGTACAATAATACATATATATATAAGTACATTTTTTTCATACATATATATATATATATATATATACAATAATATGTATATATATATATATAACTCTATATATATAACTATATATATATGATATATATAGTATATTATATATTATATGATATATGATTAATGATATATGATTAATGATGTATGTATCTATATGTAATTTATTGTCCCTCCTACCCGGGACCCTGGGATGATTTGACGGTGAAGCCACCAGCCATCATCAACCAGTTTAGTTCATGGAAAGTCCCATAAAAAAAATGATGAGTTGTAGCGGCTACCCCCATTTTAGTCTTACCCTCTGGTAATTTAACATAGCTATTGAACATGACCATTTATAGTGGATTTTCCCATTAAAAATGGTGATTTTCCATAGTTATGTTAGTTTACCAGAGGGTAATGTATCTTAATGTCCATAAAATTTCTCATGTTACTTAAGATGGCAACGGGTTGCTGTTCCGGAAGGTTTCTGGAATGTTTCCGCACATGGGAGTGGGCCCTTTTCGAAGTCATGGGGGTAGCCCCAACTCAGTAAAGCCATGGTGACTTGGGCTTCAAGGATCCCCTCAGTCCCCTGGGGGACGTCCAAACGCAGGATCTTCCCTTGCTGAAGCACTCCTTGTCCGAGATGTTGGACCAAATGTCTCACTGTGTTCGGATCAATGATGAGTGACTGGGTTCAACTTTAAGAAAACCCTGCCCCTTTCGCCTCATGGAGCATCTGAAGTATAGGTTTTACAAATGGCTAGGTATCCTGAAATGGCATGTGTTCTAGGAATTTTAGGTTGGTCAATTATGATCACTTACCTAGAAGGGTGCTTGTCGTTTCTCTCAAACATTCACATCAGCTGGGAGAAGATTGCACTGTCATGACTGATAAACTGACAGGTGAATGCTTGCTTCATTCGGTGAGTCGCTGCCATTGTGGAAGTTTATAATACTCTATAGATTCGATCATTCATTTTTTTGAAGATGTTATGCCCCGGAATGCTTCAGACTCCACATGTGTCAAACATTGATTCCAACGTGTTTTCCAAACAATGGAGGACCGGAGGGAGGTACCGAATTGATTGGTGGTGCCTGCCAGCTATGAGTTTGTTCCCCACCTGCCAGGTGAGGGTTGTTAGATTTTATGTCAGTTGCCTCCTCCTCCTCCTCCTTCTCCTCCTTCTCCTCCTCCTCCTCTCCTCCTCCTCCTCCTCCTCGTCCTCCTCGTCCTCCTCGTCCTCCTCGTCATCCTCGTCCTCCTGCTCAACTGCGACCCTCGA
>Ga0126342_10007198_pt1 | contig 19833 bp, 15 predicted proteins | sample Cyp1metagenome_FD_92528 | JGI IMG/M metagenome (GOLD analysis project Ga0126342, IMG submission 92528) | Coral microbial communities from Lord Howe Island, Old Settlement Bay, Australia - Cyphastrea 1 metagenome | ecosystem: Host-associated > Invertebrates > Cnidaria > Coral ... | reverse complement strand
ATTAGTCACAGGGATCAGGGGCTTAGCTTGACCAAAAGGGTGCGATTCGGATCTTGAGCAATAGGCATTGCTTCGTTTGTGCTTTCGTGGATTGATAGGTTTCAATCAGATCAGCATTTTGACATAGCATCTTAGCTTTGTTAAATTTCATATACGTGAATATCATATAAAGATACCATATGAGTTTCAAGAATTTGGAAGATCACTTTTGAATAACATTTGATAATTAATTTTGAATATATATCATTTTACCATATGATAAATGTTGAATTAATTTCACTTCAAACAAAAATCCATCAGCCGTCTCCTGGTGTTGCTCACAGTGTGAGGTCCTTGGGGCCTGAACGAAAGGAAATCCTAGACACCCGTTTGGACACGCTCGAGGAGGCCAGGATGGGCTGGAAATCATCTCCAAGAGATGAATGTCCCAAAACGTGTGTGACGAATGGAAGAACAGAATTAACAAAAAACAGTCTATGATTCAGATATTCAACTCAAGTTTTCGAATAATGTGGTTAAAACTATCATAAACCATCTATTTGGGTATGGTTTTCGTAGCAGCTATGCTGATGACTGGGGGATGGTTTATGACATTGCGAAAAAACCCACATTGTCGAAGATGTTGTCCTCACTGAAGCTCATGCCTGACCGTTTAAAGAGGGCTGTGTTCACAGGATGGGAAGTTGAAGTTTCATGGATTCCTTCGGCTCATGCGATGGATCGTGGGGGACCGAAGGATGAGAAGGGCTGGATTGGAATCTGTGTGGAAGAAAGAACATGTGTACCCAATCCAGCAAAATAACACATGTTTTGTGTTGATAGTGAATATCATTGCATATCTATACATAATCTGTATGTATACAGTATGTATATAGATACGTTGAAATAATTGATGTTTGTATGTTTCATGCATATATATATATATATATATGTATGCATATGTGTGTGTATGCGTGTATGTGCATCCTCCACCATCATCATCATCATCATCAGCATCATCATCATCATCACCAGCATCATCATCATCATCATCATAATCATAATCATCATCATCATCACCATCACCATCACCATCACCATCATCATCACCATCATATAATGTGTGCCCAGGGAGCTGCGTTGCCGACAACCGACAACTGGTGGAAGGAAATGGTTGACTCATAAATCTGGCTAAATTATAGGCGTAAGTAACTATCCCAAAATGGTCTGATTTCAGGTTAGTGAGTTATTATCATATACCTAGATGGGTGATTTTCTGATTTTCCAGGTGAAAGTGAAGGCTAGATCCATTAAGTCATGCGGCCTTGTGCCCAACTCCCCATGGGGCTGTGGTATTGAAGTATTTCTTGGAGATGTAGATGTCAAAAAGAGGATGAAGTTCTGAAGTTTGCATCATTTTAAGATGATGTTCACATCATTTGGTGCTGCGCTGTGAAAACTTGGGACATGCACCAACCAACCCGGTAGGCTGGTAATTTTGTGTGTATAACTGTCGTTCACTCGTCCACCTTCGCAGTTGGAGTCGGACTTTGGAGAGATCAATTCCCACATGCAACAGCAGCAGAAAGGCGAGAAGCACTAGGCACCGTGGGCACCTGGGGCAGTCATGTGCTAAACTTTGAATATGAAATATAATGAGTAAAGCTCCAAGTTGGCAATTGATGGCATTTGTTTAGATGTACAATTTTATGGTAAAGATAAGGGGCTTAGATAATTAGTTGAGTAGTTGGCTACTGGGGTTATCACATGTGTTCCCCATGGTGGCAGTTGTGGGGATGTCTCCTTCCAAAGTTGCCCAAAGAATGCAATCAGTGGGGATGGCCAGATGGGTCAATATGAAAGGATACATCACTATATACCCTCTGGTAAACAAACATAGCTAATTATTGAAAATGGCCCATTTATAGTGAATTTAGCCATGAACAATGGTGATTTTCCATAGTTATGTTAGTTTACCAGAGGGTAACCATGATATTATTATTATTAGCCATTATATGGGTTATATTACCACTATACCACCAGCTATAACCATTCATAGTGGAACAAATTTAACCACTGTTGTTATTAGCCATTAAAATGATGTACAGTCGATGAACGTCCCAAAACGTTGCACTGAAGGGTCCATTTTTTCGGGGACATGCAAATGATGTTTGTCGAGTCGGGAGGCTACTGAAAAATTCATGATCCAGAAAATCTAAGTTTGGATTCTTCCAGGATTCTTCCCAGGCCTCTCTGAATTTTGATCCAATGGAAAGTCCCATGTTTTGGGAAGTTGTTTCATTGCTGTAGACTAACAGAAGCTGTGTGTACCACCTTAGATCCCATGTTTACGCTTAAATCTCCATGTTGCTGGGTGAAATCCCCATTGAGCCAGCCGTTGACTTTGATGACTTTGTGAGGATCCACGCGCAGCGGCAGATGAAGGATCTCCAGCAGTCCATTTGGATAGCCACAATGAGGCTTACAATCAATGCCAATGATGCTGTGGATGGGCCAGCGAAATCCTGCACCAGCAATTTTGGATGGTTGAAACCCTAGAAATAATGGGATTTTGCCCACCTATCAACTGGGATAAGTTTGCCATATTTAAACAATAAAAAAACGGGTAAAAAATATATAACCAATAAGACAGGGAGTTTAACACATTCAATCACCAAGAAAAGGGATGTTTCAGTCTGGAGTCTATAAGCTGAGAGAGAAAACGAGAGAGAGAGAGAGGGAGATACAGATGCATTAATTATATATAGTAAACCTATTTACATCATAATAATATTATATACATACAGATGTATAATATAATATATATATATACATACAGATGCACAAGAGATGTAAATGTCAGATTGATGTATGCATATGTTTTTATACATCTAAGTGCACGCAAACCCTATTTTCTATAGTGTGTTTACCATTTCTTTGGGATCATTGGTTCCCTTTTTTCAGATACGATGTGTCCTGGCAGTTCTGAATGGATAATGACGGCACGGGTCGCGGAATCGTGTCACCTAAAAGCTCGTCTCTTGTCGCCCCATCGGCAGCTGTAAATGGGCGGAAAGTGCCGCAACTTGCAGTGGGTCGTCTTATTCGGTGGATTTGACCTGTTCTTTCTTGCCTCAAAGATGTGAAATCAATCATATCTAGAAATTGGATATGTAAATTGTATGATTGATTGTTGGTTTCAAGATGTTTCAAGTATGTCTTTGTTTGTTTCCCATGCGAGACGATGATCCAACCGCTCCTGGGAATCCAGTTTTTTCCAGTTCAGAAAGTGCTACTCCGTCGCCCTGCCCAAGGCAAAATAGGATCCAATGAGAAGGAAAAATCAGAAGCCTTGCAACAGCTGTTTCCAAGATGACATGGATGACCTGGGGTCAAACTCAAAAATCCATACGTTTCTTTGATTTTGAGAAGGGAAACATATACACACACCAAAAACATGTCAATGATATTCAATTCACGCCCATAAAAATCCAGAAAATGGATCTCGTGTCCAGTGTCCAGTGGTTCGACCTTATCCAGTCAGATTACTTCCCACCGCACTTTCGACTTTCGGGAACCTGACTGTAAAGCCAACCGCCGTGACCTCAGAGTCGCCCCAAAGATGGGAGGCATAGGCAACCAATGACATGGTTGGGGTCGTTTTAGATTTGTTTGTTCCACACCTGGCAAGATAGGTCTCTTGATTTCTATTGATCTGGGGTCCAAAAGCTTCAAAGTTTATGATTTTTCTGGTTTGGCAGCAGTATTTCAGCAGCAAACACACTGTATTTATATTAAAAAAACTCATATACATACATATATATATACGTATATATATATATTATGTGTGTGTATGTATCTATATATATATATGTGGAACATAGATGTCCTGTATTGTCCTTCAATGTTTCCATGCAGTAAGCTTTGCATGTTCAACGTTTGAGGTTTGCACCATGGGCACGAGCCTGAGAAGGGACTGACCGCTTCATGTGTGATTCAACCATAGAATCATATCGATCACATATAATTATACAAGCATATATACATATGCATTGGTACATATAGATTGCCTATACATATATGTAAATAACTATATGCCGACTATATATATATACGTATATATACATAAACTACGAATGTGCATATGTGTATATATATATATTATTATGTATGCCATATGCACATGTGTGCACATAGTAGTGTAGCCAGAAACATTTGCGGATATTCGGTTGTTTCCCCACAAACAGCATATACTGTACATAATCAGTAAATAAATATATCTTTATAGTAGTGATGGTAATGTGGTAGCGAATTGAGTCGGCACATGCGTGTTACTCGACCAAAGGAAGGGCGCAAATGCTCATAACCATCCTTGGATGCGCATCCCAGCTCGTAAGTGGTTCATAACCATAGTATAACATACTATAACCCAGTGCCAGTTCTATATGTATACTCTCCCCATTTATATAGTTGTAGATTATGTATATATATATGTATAGTATAGGTTGCAAATTATCCACAACTTACTCTCAGGTAAGCTAGCATAGATCTGGAAATCCATGGTTTTTCTACCCTCCGGTAATCAAGGGTGGCAATGGAAATCATCCATTTATAGGGGATAACATCCATCGAAATGTCGGAAATGTTTGATTACCGGAGGGTAGATAATGGTCACATAACAGACCATAATCATCATGTTGTTGAATTATCCCATGAATGGTACTACGTTTTGATAAGCATAATAATATATATATATAAATAAATAAATAGATATATCTTCCAATGAAATCCTCCATTTACAGTGAAGTGTCCTATGAAATCCTCCGTTTATAGCGGATTTTCCTATGAAGTCCTTCATATACCCTCTGGTAAACTGACATGACTATGGAAAATCACAATTTGTTTATGGGAAAATCAACTATAAATGGCCATTTTCCATAGTTATGTTAGTTTACCAGAGGGTAAACCTCCATTTTCCTATGGTTTTCCTATGGTTTTCCCATTAAAACCTCCATTTTCCTATGGTTTTCCTATGGTTTTACCAGAGGGTAGCGGATTTTTCATCTACAAATCGTCATTCTACGGGACTGGCCAAGCTTGGCCAAGGTCAGGGTCAGTCGGAGGACCTGCAGCTCCAACCGCCGGGCCGCCCATGGGCCCCATGGGTTAAAAAAATGTAATAAGCCATCCCCAATGTATTCTAATATAGAAATATGATGAAATATACACTCTAGAAATACATCATATATAATATGTGTGTTTTTTTAAATATACACATATATAGAAATAGATATATTCTAACCCATATATATATAATTATAGTTATATATTCTATAGAAATAGATTTATGATATATTATTATATATAATGTGGGTAAAACAATGCCATACATCATCCCCCAAATCACCATAAATAGGTGGATGATATGTATATTCATATATATAATTATAGTCTAAAGAATTAGACGTTCGGATATGTATCATGATCATTATATATATATATATATGATTGCATATAAATATGTGTTTGTGATTGAATCTGTGCATACTCAAGTGCATGTTGCATATATACAGTACATGTATGTGCGTGTGTAGTTATGTAGCAATGACATGATATGCGTACTATATTTTCTCTGCACTCACACATGTCGTTATTAGCATGTATACAAGTTTTGCAAACGCATGAGCAACTGATTTATATGCATGGGTGTCTCATTAATTGTAACATTAATGTGTATTTTGTTTTTAGATGTTATAGATTTGTTGGTATGTGCAAAGAATATGTAATGTGCCTTCCGGTACTCAAACCGTCGCAATATAAAATCTCCATTTACAGATGATTTTCCCATTGAAGCTTTCGTTTAGTTCGGGATTTCCTAGCCTTGCCACCGCCTCTCGCACAGAGGCTTCGAGAGAAATATTCTCTGGGAAGGACCAAATTTGGAGAGGTGCGGTCGAGGATTTCTAGATGAGGGTGACGTACCCTCTGCTAAACTAACATAGCTATTGAAAATGACCATTTATAGTGGAATTTCCCATTGAAAATGGTGATTTTCCATAGTTATGTAAACGTTTACCAGAGGGTAATCCCATCGCCCTGACAAAAAAAAAACACCCCGATAGTAACCCGAAGGGCACCTTAATAGCGATGGAGAGAAAGAGAGAGAGGGAGTATAATCCCCAATATAAATAAATATGTAATCATGTGTATATAATATAGTATATATATTATGTTTAATATATAATTAGACACATACAATTATATTATATAAATGTTATTTTAGTGTTTTTGGTGATTTTAACTTTATAGTTGGATATTACTCTTCTATCCGTTTGGGGGATTGCTAGAAATGGTCCCAGAGATGTGGTTCATCCCCAACTGACAGTTGCCAACCTAGTTACAGGTGCCAGCTGATGGGGATGCTGGACCACTGGTGGAGGATTTGTTCCCCTGTGATACCAAGGGCCATATGCATAATATGCATTGGGTCATTTTTCACTGGCTAAATCTCAGTCCTACACCTTTCCGCTCTGGCTGTGTCAATGCTGTCCAGGGAGCCTTTGGCACCGTTTGGAAGGGCACGGATCGGAAAACCGGAAATGTGGTGGCCATCAAGCAGATGAGCAAGGCACCTGCACCTTGGTGGATGTTCTGCAAAAGAAACCTTGAAGTCTTAAAGTCATGACTGGAAGCTTACTGGGGATGTTGGATGTGGGGACTACACCGCACCAAATGGCTGTACCTGAATTCAGGGGAAACCCGGGAAAACTACCAGATTTGATCGTTCTTGTAATCATTCATCATTATCCCAATTGTAGTATACAACACTTTCAGACAGATCCAAACAAGCTTCGTTGGCTGGAGAACCTCCGCTTTTTAGTTTTCCCTTGCGAGGTTCGTTCCAGAGGGTAGCATAGGTAGTACCAATAAACTGGTAGATTAGACTTGGCCATAGCTATGCCTTCGCCAATGATTCTTGATTCGCCGTTTCTTGAAAGTTGGATGAGTAAGACCGGAGCAATGTTGGATCTTTTGATAGAGGCAGTGCTGATGCTATGAATGTTGGTGATATGTCAGTGTTCTTCTGGGTTCCTTTGGGTTGTATACAGATTCGGCACTTTGCACCTGCATGGTAGGATGCCATGCTTGGAATGCAGTCCTGGTGTGAAGTGTCCCTGTGGTCCCTGGCTAGGCCAAGCTAAGAAAAGGAGGAGTGATGCAGCACTGTTTGGGGACGCATGTTGTTCCTCACATTTAGGATTTCTCACTACAAAGCCATGAAAGCCATGAGATACTGGTACTGCTGGTTACGGACTTCCATGAAAACTGGACTCCGTGGGTAAGATAGTGAGTTTCAGCAGTCTTGGCAAGAGATGTCCTGGCAGATGTTTATTGATTTCGGTTGTTTGTGTGGTGAGAAAACCCGAAGATCCTTCCAGATCATTTCTATTTTATCTATTTTTCCAGCCGCGCAGAGCCTGTCCAGGAGTGAAGCTGCAGGATAACATGGGACGGGAGGCCCGCCCTGCAAATCATGGGAAGATTTCTCCCCGGGTTCTTTCGAGTACATGAGTAAGCCTACTAATATTATATAATATTATGCTACAGGCTGTTTGTGGAGAGTTCATAACATGCTAAGTTTGCAGTGCGTGTTTTTCCCTACTGTTCTGGTTTGGACTGATGCGTGGCAACGTCCTTAGCACGATTTCAGTGGCCCACGCAGAGGGAAACAATCCAAGGAATCTCGGCATCGGTATCCACGCAAGTCCCCCAGCATCCCCCATTTTTGGATCTTAGAATTTCATCACCCATGGATGCCCTAGGTTTCCCGTGTTTGTTCCCATGTTTTTTTTGTTTTGTTTGATGACACCGGAGGGGAAGCCCACGCAGGGTTCGTGAAAAAATTCGTTGCAGCCCAGGTGGTAATGATGCGAGCGTGTCAGCATGAGAACATCGCCCAACTCTTTGGAGTGTTCCAGGTGCAGGGGAGCTGTGGGGGTTTTCTTGGGGCTTGGCGCCAGATTGCGGACATCCATAGGTTTTTTGGGTGCTTTTTAGGCGTACGAAAAATGATGGAGATCCATGGCTTTTCGGTTCTGACATATTTACAATTGATTTACATTTCTGGTGGATTTGCCATATGTAATTTGGAGGGTATACAGAGGTCGGTGATGTTGATTCAGGTGTCTAAATATGGAGGAGCGACAGGAGGGGATTTCACCAACAGTCCGGAGCATTGGGCCCAGCAAATGCAAAGATATCATCTCTGCATGCAGAGTGGTTCCGCAAAGCTGGCACTAATTTTGAGATTTTGACTTCGTCATTTGGGTTTCTAGGTTTGCAATGATAGGTTTGCACCCTCTATTGGGATTGATCCCCACTTGACTGCTATGCAGTGGCTTCTCTCATTTGTGGCCATTTGTGTTGCGGGATCCCCATCGCGACTGAGGAGGAGAAGCATGTGTACTTGGTCATGGAATGTTGCGAAGGAGGTGACATCGGTGAGCGTGCCGGGTGCTCTGAGATGACAGGAGGGGCATGTAGTCTGCGCATGCCGGTGACTGTCCCCCTAGCTTCGATACATCATTTTTATGCATTGGCGGGCATAAAGTAGCTAGGGAGGGTTTTACTTTTATAACCATTAGATACCATTAGATAAGTGGCTGATGGAATGTTATAACTTATAAACTGACTGATCATTGCTCAAGAACCTAGCCGTCCAAGACGTTCCAGAGGTCTGACAGCCATGTGGGTTTGATTAAAAAAATGCCTTAGGATTAGGGTCCCTCTAAATCCACTGGAACATCATCCCTATGAAAAACGGTGTTATTTGGGGTACCTTCATTTTCAGACACATCAACATAACATCATATTAAGTTGGTTATATCATGTTATATCGCCAGTGTATCAGCAGATTCCTCAATTAGATCCTTGTTTTTCGGGGTTTATCATACACCAATATCAGACGCACTCAGACACACGGCTATCAATGGCCCATTCAGTTACTTCAAATTGAGGTACTGCCCCAAATATCAAGCCATAGACCTTATATATGCTAGGTACATCCAATAGTTAAATCGGTCCCTGAATTGGCCAGCGATGCAATGTTTAACGCTTCAGGTCATTAGTCAAAAGGCTCAAGTCTCAGAAGAGCAGTCCGCTGAATGGCGCGGATGCTCGTGGATGTTGAGGAGAGATCAACAAGAAACGTACCCTCTGGTTATTTAACAGTTTGCTATTGAAAATGGCCATTTATAGTGGATTTTCCCATTGAAAATGGTGATTTTCCATAGTTATGTTAGTTTACCAGAGGGTAATGTCCTGAACCCACAATGTGGGTCTCCCCTTGTTATAATTTGATGTTTTTAACCCCTATGATTTACGTTATAAGTACTGTATCGTGCACCATAGTTGTTGGAGTTATTTGCACCAACTTAGCTATTACGGGGGGGGTGCACGGTGCAATAATAATGGGATATAGTAGGATAGTTGTGGAATATTAATAGGGGAGTTGATGGGATTATCATGGATAATTATTTTAATTATGGGATAACTATAATAATCAACAAGTTGGTTTACCAACTATAATAATATTAATTATGGGATCACCAACTATAATAACTATGTTAATCATACCGTTATAATGATCAAGCATCTGCAATTGGGATTGATTATTGACAATTCTTGTGCATACTCCGAAGGGTTGGTCAATGGGATGGTTTACTAATGTTTACTATGAAATACACATGTGTTCACCAGATTATCGTTAAAAAAGAAGGGGGCCCTCGGAGATTAACAAAAACAAACTAGGACACATCGTGAATCCTATCACTGGGCATGAGGGGAGTTGGAAATGCGCCCCAATGATGGGCATGAAGTGTATTTGCGACGTGACTCATGATGTTTTTTTTTTGTGCCGGGGGTCATGTTGGATAGAAATCCCTGTGCCCGTCGCTAGAGGGATTTGACCAAGCGGTTTTTTTGTTGCACCCACTCAAGTATTTGATCGATATTTGACCCACTGATACCCACTGCTGGTCATATCATTTTCTAGTTTGTGGGCATGCCTCAAAAAAGGGCATTTGCAGAGACACACACACACACAAAAAAAAAAAAAAACTGGTGAAACAAAAAACATCAAAAAACAGGCCATCGCAAAAAACAGGCCATACCCAGCTGCTGGTGGAGCCTAGGTCCCGGCAGATGTGTGCTGCGGTGGCCAGCCTCCATGGCATGCGAATTTGTCGCTCGGATGGGGTTGTGACCCATTCCCGAAACACAAACGGCGCAGCTATTTTTGGAGGCTTAGGCAATGGGTTGGTTTAAGGGAAAATCTGAACCAGAAAGCATGGTTTCTACCACTACTTGGAGGTTTCCTGTTGGTTTTCCCTTAAATCAATCTATTGACTGACAACATTGAGATTCTCAGATGAGTTGCTGTTGGTACTGGCCATTGGGCGACTTCCAATGGTTGAAACCCAGTGGTCGGGCTTGCAAGTTGGGAGTGATAGTACGTTGAATCCACTGTTCTGAATAGATTTGTTTTTGGATATATATATATATATATGTATATGTTACATTATTATAAATTATACTATAGTAATTTATTTTAGAGTATATAATTTGGAGATTAAGAAAGTCATGCCGTTTGAATAATCTGAAAGACCCCCCTTACAATCATGTGCTTCCTAGGCTCATTATACTTGACTCGACATATCAGAATGATTTTCAGAAATATCCATCCCTCAACATGTTGCAAAGGCAGAACAGGGAACTCTTTCAGATGGTTCAGCTCCATGAAATCTCTGGCATCGGCCGAACCAAGCAGGTCATCGGGACTTGAAACCGCAGAACTATATGCTGGCGCGCGGATCCACGTCAGGAGCTGAGTCTCACAGCAGGGCCCCAAGGGGTTGGGTTCCCGTGGTATCCCCTGGTCCCGTGATCGGATCGAGGTTAAAACTTTCAGACTTTGGTCTGGCGGTTTTCGTGCCCGGAGCCCCAACTGCCACTGAGGGAGGTCTTTCTTCAACATGACTTTGGGACAAAGCCAGTGTTCCTGGGGGGTTCGAACCTCAAACATGGCATAGGTTGCTGTGCCATGAGAGCGTGTGTGTTTTGTTCAATCATTTTTTCTACAGACATCCCCTCCCTTCCCCTACAACCCCCTCGTCCTGTACCCTTTATGCTATGGCACACATCGCTCGGGCCTAGGCCCAAAGGGCAAAGCCTCAGTTGCGCAAACCCAGCGGTGGTGGGAGGGCAGTTAGACCAGAAATAACTTGGGAAATTTGATGGGGATTTGATTGGTGTACAAGATATAGCCATATATGATTTGGTTGGTGGTTTGGGACGTTTTTTCCATATATTGGGAATAATCATCCCAACTGACTTTCATATTTTTCAGATGGGTAGGTATACCACCAACCAGTGATGTTTGAGAGTGTGTGAAAAGGGGTGAACGGGTGCAATTTTTACCAGGAATTTTCATGGAGGGAATGATGACGAACTAGTGGGTGGAATGGGATACCCTATTTTCAGATAGACCCATTGGCAAAAACGTTGCGAACTACGTCGAAATCCAGTTGGTTTGGGTTTGAGAACTTGATTGAAATATCTTTGGACCCATTAACAGGAGGAAAAATCTAGGTTTCCTGCATTAGGTATCAGATGAAATCAATCCCTGCATTGAATCTACTATTCATTGGTCAAACTCCGCATTGATGGTGAACTCGCATTTTTCGCTGGCTATGATGATCCGACCGAATCATCTAAAAGGCAATGGACAATCCAGCAGCTTTAGATCCTTACCTGGAAAAAACATGAAAAAACCATCAGGGTAATTATCACGACCTCACTGTTCTCCCTCACTGGAATGATGGTGACTAGGGGGAATGAAGCCACAATAGTCTTATTTCATGTTATTTCAGGTTAGTGATTTATATTACTTATGTACACACACACACATATATATATATAATTATATATCTATATCAATTATGATTATATTTGCCCAGAACCATGATAACCATGGATTTTTCATAGCCTTTGGTAAGTTTGGAGGGAACATCCCAATCCCACTGTGGTCCAAGGCGACAAATGTGGCACGCCTGGTTATATGTGCGGCACTTAGATGACGTGATCTGGCTTTAGCAACCGAGTTGCTTAAGGATGTTAAGGGGTCACAATCAGAGTGGAATATGGTTGAATACCCTCTGGTAAAATGGAGGTTTTACTGGGAAAACCATAGGACAACCATAGGAAAATGGAGGATTAGCCTCTGGTAAACTAACAGTTTGCGAACAGGAAAATGGCTAGAAATAGTTGATTTACCCAGCTAGAAAATGGTGGTTGTCCATAGCTATGTTAGTTTACCGGAGGGTATTTGTTGGAACTGTAAAACTGTTTCAGATTTTGTGATCAGTTTGCATGAGATTGACTGTAATACTTATATTGATTTACTGCACATAGTTATATAGAAAATATGTACATGTATAGTTGGCATAATTATATATAATATATATATATAACGACCTCAATGCGACACCGTTGGAGATGCTGGTTAGGATTGGAGTAACTCTCCCGACTAATTAGCTCTCTTGCCCAGCTCTCACCAATTTCACGCCACCAGCAATGAGGCACAACCAAGCATGATAGGAGTGTGCCATCCCAACTGAGGAAGTGGCTAATAACCCATTTATATATATATATATTATATATATATGTACATTCTACATGCATATACATACATAATATACGCACATAGTGTCTATATATAATATATATATATATACACATTATAGCTAGGGATATCCCATTGATAACCATGGGTATAGCTCCATGGTGGACTCCCATTGACGCCTGCCGAGGTCGCCTGAAGTGCATTTATTGCCCGGTCGCCTTAGCTTCGCGCGCGCCTAGGGATTTCCCGAAGGACACCTCCATTGTTCGTGCGGGGATTTGGTGTCCAGCCCAAACGAGCCATATATCTCTTAACCATATATATGCATATGTTACCCTCTGGTAAACTAACATAACTATGGAAAATCACCATTTTTAATGGGAAAACTCACTATAAATGGCAATTTTCAATAGCTATGTTAAATTACCAGAGGGTATATATTATATGCATATGTTAATGTTAATCATTATTGATCCATAAGTCAATGATATTCTAGAACATATATGGTTTATATATGGCGAAAAACGAATTGAAGATAGTTTAAGGGAAGAGTCAACTGTATATGATGTGAAAATCGAGTATAAATCGGGAATTCTCCAGTGTATTCCGTTGCCATGTTTGAGTACCGGAGGGTATCACTTGTTGAAACAGTTTCTGTAGGACAGAATGATTCGAAGTGTTGATGTGATTCGATGATTTGCTGTGTCCATATCTGAACTGCTTGCTGGTTTCAAAGATGTTTTATTTTCCATTTCATATATGGGATGTCATCCTTCCCATTGACTTTCATGTTTTTCAGAGGGGTTACCCTCTGGTTATTTAACATAGCCATGGTATAGATGGCCCATTTATAGATGGTTTACCTATTAAAAATGGTGATTTTCCATGGCTATGTTAGTCATAACCAGATGGTAAAACCACCAACCAGTGAAGAATGAACGCAATGAGACAATGATCGCAGTATCCGTGGTATGTTTGGGGCGATGACATTTTGCCAAGGCATGGGTCTCCAGCGAGTCAATTCGTCAATTCTGCTGGGTTGCTGCAAGTAACTCTGTTTTTGGGCATATTAGATGTGTGTTACAAAAAATGTGGATATCTCTCGTTTTTATATACATATTTGCAGATCTACTTAGATTTCTGGAAGTAAAAGCTACAGCAACCACCCAAAAAAGATGGAATTATATCATAGAACATGCATCAACCTTTGAAATTGTATATATATATATATTATAATGACGCCTTTTCTGAATCAGTCTCTTCAGGGTTGCTATAAGCTTTGTTTCCAGCCATGTTTTGCAGTTGGGGCTTTTCCGCCGAGGCCTCGCAAGAGCCGAGGCCTATGATTCACAGGGGTTTTATCAACCACATACTCAGTGGAATGATCTTCAAGGCATGCTTCAATGGGAATTTCAGTATCCTAAAATGGAGGTACTGTACCATATTTTGGGCCATATTTTCTGGGGATATTCACTTATATACATCGGCCTGAAAAATAGGCCTTATATATGGTAGGTACCTCCATTTTAGGATCCTGGAATTGCCATTGAATGCTTTATGAAATTCCCCCTAGTAGCCTTGGCCTCTACACCAGGCTTTCTGAAGTGTGAATTTCAACACTTTAGAGGGAAGGGATTGCTTGGGTTTGGGGTCATTTTTAATGGGTATAACCATGGTGAAATAACCTCCATAAGTTTGGACATGCACCTATAATTATTGGCAGTCATGGCCGTTTACCCATGCAAATCAAGTAGAACTGCACCCCCAAGTAGTCGTGACTGAAAAAAAGAGCTAGTTGCCCTATCAATTGGGTGAACCTCCATAGGTAGTTCAATCCCTATAATGATCAGAATCATAATAGTTTAACATAAGATTAGGTTATATAGTTATATAGTAGTTATAGTCACTGATGGTTCTCTGGCTTTGTTTTTGAGCACCATACTGGTTACAGCTAAACATCCTACAGATGAAGTTCGTAAATTGCTTCTCTAAGGCTCGTCATGTGAACAAAGAACCATTAGAGGTGGAGAGTATTGATGAGTATTGTCAGTATTGTAGCTATTAGCTGTTCTTTTTTCGTGGTAGCCATCCGCAATTGGCCCTTAAATTTACCATTTTAGGATATCATAAATCATACCAAATCAGAATCATACTAAAAAATGGGTTGATGATTTGGATTTCCAGATTCAGTGCCATGTTTTTCGCTTTAGATTGGGAGGATCGAATGGTAGCCCCTCCAGCAACAGCGACTTAAAGCTCTTCATGCAGCAGAGATGTTTGATGGGTTGCAAGTGGTGCCAGTAGAGACCTTTGGGGGCGCAGATTTTGTCCCAGACATTCGGACCTTGCCGCAGGTTACAGCTTCCCAGCTGATGCATGGGCGCTAGGCTGGCATTGGGTTGCCTTAAAGGAACACCCATGCAGGAAACAGCAGGTGTTTTTACCCTGGGAACTTTTCTGGTAAATACTCCCCGGGGAGACCTTGAAGATACCTTGCAGACACACTGTGTCGAAGAGGTCTTGTTTCAATCCGAAACGTGACAAAGTGGAGCTCGACCTGTGGCAGGCCTTTCTATCTACACGCTGATCTTCCGGCACAATCCTTTCTTGGACACCCGAGGTTTCGTGGACGAGACCTCATTGCCCTTTGCTCGGAATGTGGCAGCCGATCGACGTGTTTCTATTCCATACTGGTAGCTTCCCGGAATGATTGACGGCAATCGATTAATCTTGTGAGATGTTGGGATGGCTTGAAAAAACCACCAGCCAGTTATCGATTGAATAATCACTTGTATACATCATCACTTGTATAGTTGAAACTAGTGAAATTTAGTGAACAAATAATGTTTTTGACTATAAATCTTGTATCAACTATTATAAATAATAGATCCTAGGTTTGACACCATTATTCCATTTATCTTCATAAATATCAACCGTTCAACCAGTTCTTCAGGCTACCTGTGAAGTGATCGGCGGCATGGCAGAGGGAAGCTATCATAGGAGCATACAAGGCTTGCCTAGGCACGCTTAAGGACATTCAGGGCAGATCAAGAGTAGCAACGACACAAACACGTTAATATATCATATAGAATTATAATATATACATATATGTTACAATATTTATCACTATTTATATGCATGTGACGTTATATGACAGATACGTATTATATTATATATATTATTTATTTATTTATTTATGTATTTATTTATTTATTTATATATTTATTTATTTATGTGTTTATTTGTTTATTTATTTATTTCTGTATTTATTTATCTATAGTCTATAGTCATTTATCAGCACCAGTATTATGATTTTTGCCATGATCCTGCCGCCTTTGCCTGAGGTTGAACGGGCGTTTGACCTTTGGCGAGGATGGATACACACCATGTATCCGAGAGGGTGGAGATTGACCTAGGGTCAGCCCAAAAAGATCCAAAAAGCGCATTTATGTATATTTATGATCATCTAATATCATCTATGTTCCGCAACGTAGATTTGGTCCGGTATTATTGTTATTTATTTTTGATTCTTGCTGGACTGCGACTGTTCGAAGTTGTGTTTTAAGAACAGACCGGAGAGAGACCCAACAAAGGACGGTACTTGGGTGCAGGACGACAGTTCGCTCGGCCTGCTCTTGCAGACCCTCAACATGAGTGCGGGGTTCCAGCTCTTGATTTGCCCCAAGCGCTACATCAAAATTTTCCTCCAAAAAATACGCAAATTGCAGGAGTCCTATCAGATCTATGCCCCCCATGAAATTCTCCCCTCCAGGAACCACATTTTTAGTATTGGATTTCTTCATTTTGGGGTCCCACATGCGGAGTACCTGGCAGGTACGACTCAGGAAAACAGTGCCATGAGTCGTCGCCCGGAAGTGCGCGAACTCTGCAAGCAACTGGTGGGGCAGCCCGGACGGAGAGATACCAGAACTGACAATGCTGGTTGCACTGGGTAGCTTTCTTGGTTGATTTATTGAGAATAATTACGTCATATTACGTCCTACTTCATTCAACGCCAATTTAAGCCGACAAAGATTGCAAACATGCGGTTTATGCATGTTCATTTCAGCACATCAAGGCTTCTAGCACAGTAAAAAGTATGTGGCTTTGAATTTATTTTCCATCTTTTGACGGCAAGTGTCCCTAAAAAACAGCTGCAGATTTGCGTCGACGAGTCGAAGAGGATGTCCACGGCGTTTCTCGGAAAACCAAACTGGGGGAGGGATTTCATGTGACCAAGTGGATGTAGTGGAATCATTCTGGGTAAATTATAACGACCTCACTGCGACCTCACTGGGAATCATGGTTAGTAAGGGAAATTATCTCCAAATGGCCTTAATTCAGGTTAGTGAAATATTATAATTTACCCAGATTGGATGCAGCATGGACTTACTTTACTTTGAACATAGAGATATGATGGGGATATGATAGGGATACACTCTCCGGAGCCAACATGCGGCGCTGGGAATCCCATGAACCAAATGGAGCTTTCTGGGAAACTCATCGAACTCAAGTAGGGGGATTTTCCGATTTTCCGGCCGGCAAGCCATGTTTGATAACACTAGAATGTATGAGGATGGGTCAAGATTTGATGATATTTGATGGATGTTTTACATGATCTTGATATATCTTGATGATTGGAACGGCAGATTGGTGAGTCATTTTCAGCCTGGCAACATGGCAAAGCGTTCCGATTAGGTTTCCAAATCTGAGCCAGAACCATGAAGAAAGAGTGTTAAGAGATCCAGAAACATGAAGAAGAGTGTTAAGAGATCCAGTACCTTTGCAAATCCATGCAACATCCTTTGTCTTTTTTTGAATTTCAGCAACACTTTCTGGAGCGATCTAATATCACAACCAACAATGCAAGGATTCCAGCCTTCGATTTCTCCCCCAGGATGCATGGCAGATGTTGAGGGATGATTTCTGTCAAAGATGTAAAAAAACTGGCTCAGTTTAGCCTTGGCAAGCCTTGAACCATATTGAACCATATCCCATAGGATCCATGTATGGTATTTATGCCAACATTGGGGGTATATTGATGGTAAATGTTACCATATATATAGCATACATGGATCCTATGGGTATTGAACCATATTGAAGCCATTGGACCGTTAGTAGCGCAACATAGCGCTGTTCCGCTGCAGGCAAGCCTTGCAAAATCCATGGTGTTGATCTCAGCTGGGACCCGGCAGAAGATGTTGGTTTTTTTTGTTTTTTATGGATTTCTCATTGCCATATTTGCCATATCCCATATATGATCCATGTATGCTATATATGGTAACATTTACCATCAATATACCCCCTTTATGTTAGCATTCTATACATGGAGCATCTGGGTATTTCTTAGGATTTCTATTGACCAAAGATGAGGCAAAGTCAAGTGTGGATGGAATGGGATGGACAGCCACTTTCAACGGGACCCTTGAGGAGACAAACATCCTGGCAGTTGACTGTCAATGGCTATCAATGGTCAGAGCGTATTGCTTTGGTGAATCCCCAAAAAAAATGGAGATTTGATTGGGAAAATATGGGAAAATCATCTATAAATCGGGTTGTATAAACCGGATAGGTGGTTTACCTTAAACATTTCTCCTACCCAGCAGTGTGAGCTTCGCCTTCGGATGCCGGAACTTGTGTCCCCGAGGCTTCAGCATTTTGGTGCTCGCCTACGGCAGCGGAAGGTGCCTTTGAACATGGGACACCCAAAATTTATTGTACATAAGTCATAAGTAAGGCAATTATGGATTAGTAGTGGATTTTTTTACCAAATCATTACCAATGGCAAATTTTGAGTATCGGAAACTGGTCATGATTGGCTGGTGAATTTTCATTTCATTAGCTGCTAATGGACCTGAATTCGCCAGTTAGGTGAGTCCATTTTCCCTTCATCACCAATGGCAATCCGCTATGCCCATCCATGGCCCAGGCTTCCAAGGATCGACAGGTCCGTGGTCCCATGGGCATGCTCCCAGGGATGCCCCTGGATCAATGGTCTCGGGATATATCTATCGTATGTAAAAAAGGGATGGTGAGGGGATGGTCATGGTGATTTTTTGCAGATCATTTTTGTCTCATGGGATAAGAACATGAACTATAATCTGGTTGGTGGTTTCAAACATGTTTTTTTTCAATAATATATGGGATAATCCTTCCCATTGACTTTCATATTTTTCAAGATGGCTAAAACCACCAAACAGTATATGTTTGGGTCATACTTAACAAATCTTAAAATATGACTGGAAACTTGGAGGCTTGGAGGCTTGAACATGGGCAATGATCAATCATATTCTTGCCCTTACCGCATGATGTTTCCAAGTATATGGTTTGGATAGGAGAATCAGGCAATCGAATCCAGTATGCCAGAGCCTGACACATTCCGGTTTTCAGCATCCACCATGGCAGATGCAGATGGACCTGATTTTGAGTCATTGAGGCAATGCCAGGGATCCGCCCTAACTCAATCGTATCTCAATCCGGGCTTGATATATGTTCTGTACGACTTTGCGATGAACCATCGACTAGCAACCACCCATAGGATCCATGTATGCTATATATGGTAACATTTACCATCAATATACCCCCAATGTTAGCATATATACCATACATGGATCCTATGGGCCATGTCTTGTCCGTGCTTGGCTCATGATCCATATCATTTTCAATTGTGTGCGCACAGCACTCGCAGCGATCGTGCACTTAGATCAAGCACGCAAGCACCGTGGGGGAGCGCAGCCGCTTGTGGGAAAGTTGCAATGGTCACTAGCCTGGGGATTGACCTGGATGGTAGTAGTCAAGTTCATTGCCAAATGCTTGCTAAAGGTTGCTTTTCGTTTTACCTTCTTTGGCTGTGATGATTATCTCCAGTCATGTCACGTCATTCTTTCAATTGAACGGTGAGGGAAGCCGCGGCAATGTCCAGGAGGACATCCGGTCATTCAAACTTTTTTGAAATGGCAGCATTGCTGTGTGAAGTCCACATAAACCTCAATACTGTCACATCGAGATATAGATAGATATATATATATATATAGATAGATAGATAGATAGATATAGATATATATATATATATAGATAGATATATATATAGATATATAGATATATATATATATATATATATATATATATATATATATATATATATATATATATATATATATATATATATATAT
>Ga0126342_10007197_pt1 | contig 19833 bp, 18 predicted proteins | sample Cyp1metagenome_FD_92528 | JGI IMG/M metagenome (GOLD analysis project Ga0126342, IMG submission 92528) | Coral microbial communities from Lord Howe Island, Old Settlement Bay, Australia - Cyphastrea 1 metagenome | ecosystem: Host-associated > Invertebrates > Cnidaria > Coral ... | reverse complement strand
GGTTATAGATGTATGTAGATGTATATATATGTATATAGATGTATATAGATGGTTATAGATGTATATAGATGCATATAGATGTATATAGATGTATATATATATGTATATATAGATGCATATAGATGTATATAGATGTATATATATGTATATATATGTATATAGATGTATATAGATGGTTATAGATGTATATAGATGCATATAGATGTATACAGATGTATATAGATGTATATAATAGATGTATATAGATGTGGAAAATCCAGTTTTTTTCGTCTGGAACATGATCTACATGTATATTCGGGTTTTCCACACCTAAGTGAACGTTTATTGCAGGGTATATAATGTGGGATATATCTATCAGGGTATCAAAAATGGCGGATACCACATGGTTGATATTAAATAATACACCTGAGGGTCATCGATCCATTTTCCAGTTTATGAATCATGATCCACACTATACCCTTTGGTACACCAAGACTTTGCTATACATGGTCCGTTTTTGTTATGTTTAACAAACAATGATTTGCTTGGTATGAGTATGGTCATTGACTTTGCTATGGTTGAATTAAATGGTCCATTTAGTGAACAATTCCCCCTGGATGGTCTATACATGGTCGTTAAAGAGATTGATGATTTCCCCCTAGCTATGGCGACCTGACCTTTGGGAGATGCATGTTGGTCAGACTGTATTAGTCACTAGTCACAAGATGTCGCCAGTGTACATCATCATGATTTGCTCATGATTTTTGCATGCTCTTTTTGGTTGTGACTTGTCAATACAATACAGTCAGGAGTGAATAGTGAAGAAAAGCCAGTCTTGTCAACAGTGAATAGTCGTTTGTCAAAAACGAAATGCCACGGTTTGTTGAGACGAATGGATGCGAATGCAAATTGGACTACCGCAGAACTGGTGTGGGGGAGGATGTTACAGAGAATGGCTGCAAGCACAGTACTTGAATTGATCAATGACTTTCAGGTGCTTGTGTATCTGCAATACCACTGCAACGACTCCAATGCTACTGAGTGGAGAAAGGGTGGCTATGAGGATGCTTAAGTTCATTCTTGTGGCCAGAATAACTGCGACACTTTCAAAACAAGCAGAACTCGATGCTAGTGATTATGGAGTCAGATCTGCCAGAAGGAGAAGCTGCCTAGTGACTTATTATGCAGTTGGAGGGCCTTTCACGGACACCTAGAGAGAAATTGGAGGTGCTTGTAGAATGGACTAGTCCAGTCCAACAGTGACAGTGCCAAATCAATTTCTTGAATAGTCAATAGATCCCGAAAGTCTTCGGCAGCACCTGCAATCAGCAGGCTTTCAAGAGAAGGTCGAGGGGGAACCAGACAACAAGAGCCTTGGACAGCGACGCACGGGCTCTGAGGCTCTTCGCGAAGATGGTATTTCTGGCTAGTAATAACTGTTGGGTTTATGGTGATGAAAGAACTAGTTGTAAAGTAGTTGTTATATCTGATGGTTTGTGGATGTTTATGACATTAGCCTCTTTTAAACTAACAGTTTGCTATTGAAGCCATGGCCCAATCGAAATAGTGGATTTACCCATTAAAAATTGGTATATAGATTTTCCATATAAATCACCATTTTCCCACGGTTTTCCCTTGGTTTTCCAATTAAAAATGGTGGATGTTCCCATAGTTTTCTGTTAAGGTTCACCAGGCCGGGTAAACGAATATCGATACTCGCGACGGATCATCCCAGCAATCCCAGGAATGAACGGTTAGAAAAGTCGTCAGTTCACCAATAGTAATACCCTCTGGTCAACGTTAACATAACTATGAAGAATAAACATGTTTAATGGGTAAAGCAACTATAAATGGCCATTTTCAATAGCTATGTTTGTTTACTAGAGGGTAAACTGGGACAATCTCTAGGTTTTTACTAAGTATAGGCTTAGCCTGGTTTACCCAAAGCACCTGAAATGATTCCTGGGATGTTCCCAGACATTTCAAGTGGCCAAAAAGGACAGCAACGATGCTGTGGGGATCGAACTTCAATCCAATGCCGCGGGGTCTTGGGGAACATAGAACAGCATTCAGAATATCCATAAATCTCCAAAGTTAAAGTTGGTGTTCAGTTTCAAAAGAATGGGGACACCCAAAGAAGTTGGTGGTTTGGAACATGTTTTATTTTCCATAAAAAAAGGGATAATCCTTCCCATTGACGAAATCATATTTTTCAAGATGGTTAAAACCACCAACCAGCCAAAAGAAGTTGGCATTCCTGCTCCAGTTAATGGAGAGACTCAGGTTGGGCGGAAGATAGACTGGAGAGTGGCTTTTGTGAAATCGCGACATCAACGATCCAAACTGCAGCGATTCTCAAACTGTTCCTACCCGCATACCAAAGATGTATACTAATTAACCTCCTTAGATTCCAGTGTAGCAAGGAATTTATAAACCAGTAAAGCTCGAGTTTTTTTTTGGTTGTTCTACTGGTTGATACATTTTATAAACCAGTGATCAGTGGGGCCGGGTGGCGCCCAGGATTTTGAACACCCACGTGGTCCTGAACAGTTCCGGCGAGATGGTGGCGGTCTACAGCACCTTGGTCGGAGGTCGGAGCTGGGAGGTAAGCTGGGACACTGGGCGAATGTTGGAGGTGAGATACCCAGCGAATATTTATTGATTAAAGGTATTCCACCTCCAACAGAATATACACCCCTTAAGAATAACATGGAACAAAAACCGAGTTTTTTTGAAATTTAAATTATAAATCAATATTAATTATTTAATCAATATTAATTATTTAATCAGCTGTGGAATATTAATTATGAAGAATCAACACTGGTTGGTGATTTGGAACCATGGAATATTATGACTTTCCATTCAGTCGGGAATTTCAGCATCCCAACTGACGAACTCATATTTTTTCAGAGGGGTTGTTTTACCACCAACCAGAGCATTATTATGATTATGAGATTATACAGATGATTATATAGAAAGGTATGCCAGCTGATTATATAGATGTGCTGATTATGATGATTATGAGTATGCTTTACAATGGGGATATATTCGATGATCTTAGTACTAGCATAATTCGGATAGCTATTTAAGCCAAGAAGTACAATGAGATGGGGACAGGGGGAGTTCCAAGCATGACTCACGGTTGTGCTTTGCTTTTATAGAGGGCACCCCCAGAATCCACTGGTTAAGGGCATGCCGTTTGTTTGTAGACACACCATGATAAACACCCATGTTTTGGGGCTTCCATGGTACATAGTTTCTACCCATGATATCCAATGATCCAGTTAAGCAACCCCATTCTCCAGGCTTCAAACATCCATCGAACATCCCAACTTTTCCGGAGAATCCTCCAGATTTATCCAAAATCATTAAACACATATCCAACATAATTGCAAAATGGTCCAACATCATCCAAAAATGATCTAAACTCATCATGATCCAACATCATCCAGAAATCATCCAAAAACGATCCGACAGAACTTAAAAAATGGTCCAACATCATCCAATATGATCAAAATGATTCAAACTCATTCAAAAATAGATCCAACATATCTCCCAAAGTATCCCAAAGAAATCTCAGGAGACTTGGGATTTTTTGTTTTTTCAGGAAAGATCCACCTCTTCGACGCCCCCTTCACTGGGCTGGTGGAATCGCAACAGACCCTTGCGGGGGCCGAGGTGGGGTTTGAGCATAGAGGAGCTGGGAAAAACTCGGAAGAAATAGGGGTGATTTTCCATATGTTTTTTCCGTATACATAAATAAGTTCAAGATGGTGAAACCATGTTTCACCATATGGCTAGTTTTATGATGTTTTATGACTTTGGTTCGTCAAAAATGAAACATATGGTGGATAGTTTCTGTGTAGTGGGTTACTTTAATATATGTTTAATCATATATGAATGGTATAACTGGATCATTTCGTATGTGACTGTTACTTGGATGCGCATCCTATAGTTACTATGAGGTTTTGAGCCAAACTTGGATCGGCGGGTCGGTACACCCGACTGGACGGAGCCGTAATTTTTCGGGGCTATGTGCTGATGACTATGTGCAAAAGTTGAGAATAAAACTTACAAATCATTCCATGTCCTTTTGAGTTCTTTGAATTCCCCAAAAAATAGGGTCTCCAAATTAAATCCAGTGCTTAAAAGATTTTAGAAGTTCCAAAACCATCAAACTACCCTCTGGTAATTTAACGTAGCTATTGAAAATCACCATTGAAATAGTGGATTTTCCCATGAAAAATGGGTGGATTTTCCAGTTCGCTATGTTAGTTTACTAACTCACCTAACGGATGATGGATTTGAAGAGCCTCACTTTCTGCCATGGAAATTGCCATGGGGCCATTGGAGATCAATTTTCCCTGGTGCCCTAGTTCTGGATCGCGTCAAGCAATGTGGACAATACACATATAATATATATATATAATACATATATATATATATACATATATATATACATACATATATATATATAAGTATATATATAATATACACACTTTATATTATACACATGGCATATTCAAATGCTTTTTCTTTGAGCCACAGATATATATCGGTACGCCCGCCGGGTTCAGGTGGTCGCCTGCGATTCGCCCATGGGGAAACTGGGCGTCACGGTCTGCTACGACGTGCGCTTTCCGGAGCTCTTCCAGAAGCTGCGCTTCCAGCATGGCGTGGAGCGAGGGGGGGTGGGGCATGAAAGTTGGGGTGATAAATGTTGGATACATATTTTATACATATATATATATTATACGTATTATATTTGAAGGGGTATAGAAATTCATGATATAAACATAGATATAGATATGTTTACTACATATACATTTTGTATCATTTTGTAGGATCGAGGTGGGGTGATACATGGGTGAGCATAGCACTTCAATGCCAGCACGGGAATAGGAATGGAAACTCAAAGCCGAGTAAGTTGATGATGAACTCGAAGCTATGTAAGTTGAAAGTCTTTGATCCACCACGTGATTATCCATTGATTACCCATGAATTATCCATGAATTATCCATGAAATATCCATTGATTATCCATTGATTAACCAGGCCAAGGAACCATTGGTGATTTCAGAACCACCATGGGAAGGATCCCCACCAGGCCCACAACCGATCTGTCCCCGAGTTCCAGGCCAGTCCCTTGGGGACGAAAAGCCTATTGTTTTGTGGCCCCAAATCAAAACCATGATCAAAAATAGATAAACATAGTGGTTCTTCTTGATTTAATCAGATTTTTCAATGTCGATTTCGCCGATTTTGATCATCAATCAAGCCTGGGCTGTTCATTTGCTGGTCACTCGTCGAATCGGCGCCGCGTCGCCGTTGATCGCACAGGACATCCTGCTCATTCCTTCAGCCTTTTCGATGCCAACAGGACATTCGAATGCCGGGGATGGTGGGGGTGGTCGCCCAAACCATAACTGGTGGATGGAGATTCCCCCTCGAAAAAAGGGTGACTTAACCCATCCCCATGTACATAGTAGCTGGGGGTTTCAGTCATCCCCAAAAATGGATGGTTTATTTAACGGAAAATCCATCTAGAAAGATGGCTGGGGATACCCCCATGACTTGGGAAACCTCCATTTAGAGTGAGTGAATTTCCACTGGCTACGTAACAAGTTACCAGAAGGCCAGTGGCTGTAGTTGGGATAAAGTGAAAAACTTCACCGTTCACCGCCGTGGGGATTGAATGGATTGAAATGATTGAAATGTTTAGCCCCAAGTACCCCCAGTTTTTTGGCCGGTTGTGATGGCCATTCGCATCAATGGAAAGACACAGATTAGGTGAGATTAGTGTGTTCGTGGGGTAGACTTTGTCCCATTGATGGCTGGTTGATGGTTTGGAACATTTTTTATATTCCCCAATAGCTGGGATGATGATCCAATCTGACTAAGATTTTTCAGGGGGTTTGAAACCACCAACTAGATGGGATTGTAGGTTCCAGAAGTAGCTGATGTCATTGCTAACCTGCAACCAGAAATGGCCATCCAAAGCGTTGATAAGATGTTTTTTGCTGCTTTAACCAATGCTTCTATCGTTCCAACCCCTATGTCTCTTGATGAACTACCCATTTCGGTTGAAGACATCCCCGCTTTTGCTTGGTCAAATGCACTGTTTTGTTTTTTTTCGAATGTCCCCAGCAAATACGATGAACTCCCTAATGATTTCCACATATGTTGGACATCGAAAATCACCAAAAACATCCACATAAAAGTGAATCATAACTATATTTATCACTACATGTTAGCCATATTTAGCCATATATTTTACATGTGTTCATCATTTTTTCATCATTTGTTTCTATATTCCTATAGGGACCAGGGATGAGGAGGTGGTCACCTTCTCGGTCTCCGGCAGGTGAGGCTCATTGGGAGCTCCTGATGCGCACTCGAGCCTTGGAGTGTCAATGCTACGTGCTGGCGGCCGCGCAGGCGGGGTTCGTTAGGTCCAGCCACGAGATGATGAGTTTTTTTTTCCACTCCAAGTGAAAATTCTGATGGTTTCCTCTAGGGTCTAGAAATCGGTCTGGATTATCCATGTTTGTTCCTATTTCTATTTGATGATCTACTAGTAATTGGGATAATATTTTGCTTTAGGAATATCCACCAAGCAGCTAACAAACTCTGATTTCTTTGCAGGGTATGAGATTGGCAATGTTTGAGGGATGTTTACCCAGAAAAAACATGATTAACATGACACACTGGGGCCTTGAAGATGCCAATTTAGTACAAATTTTCCTGGGTGAACTGTTAAGGTTTCTGGGGGATATATCACTGCAGGTACATGGGCAAAACGAAAACCAACTGAAATAATAGGGGGGGGGCACCACTTTGTAGGGGAAACCACCCCATTAGTGTTTCAGATTTTGGAGTTGTTATGAGTTGCCGAGAGGCTTGGATATGCTTGATGCTTAGGTATGTAATTACTGACCCAGATATAGCACTGGTTTATCTTTCTGTCAGGTAGAACCATGGTTCTCAGCCACATACCAAATGTACTGCTAAAGACACTGACTCATAATATGGGTTTATCCAACACTTGTTTGCCCCAAAGAATTTCCCTCCGGTGTTAACATGGCTGTCTGGGAAATCCTCCATAAATGGAGCTTCTCATAGGATAAAATAATGGGAACATCTATAAATGACGGATTTTCCACTGCAACATTTGGTTACCAGATGATAAGGCAAGTTTTTTTTGGTCATTTTGTCTGTTTAAAGGTATCCAGGGTGTCCTGTCACAATGGTCTTGAGTATTCCTATGGTTGTCGGTCACATCACCATCTTACCGCAGTATTCAGCAGTCTTATTTTCAGTGATTGTTGCTATTTGTTGCTTAAATAACCTACAAAAAAAATGATCATGGAAAATCTCAGTTTTGGTTGATTTCAAGTTGATTCCCAGTCCTTGGTTTTTAAGTTGTCAAGTTTTCTTTTTGGCATCTGTGAGAATGAGTTGATGGCCTGGATCTTCCAGCCACATTTGATTTCCAGAGGGGTAAATCCCATGAATCACCAGGGCTATCACCATATATCACCATTCTTAACGCATTCTTCACCATTACCAACCATTATTAACTGTTATTAACTAGTATTAACTATGATTAACCAGTATTAACTATTATTAACTATTATTAAACCATTATTTAACTAGTATTCACTATATTATTAAACCGTTATTAAAGCATTATGAACGACTATGAATTAACCACCATGAACCAATCTTGGAGCCTTGGAGCCGGCTCCAGCAGCGGCAACCGCTTCCGCGCTAGGCGGGAAAGCACAACGAGGACGGCAACCAGCGGCAATCCTGGGGCCATGCCATGGCCGTAGATCCCTGGGGCAAGGCGACTTTTGCGACATGGGGACAGGAAAATCCAGGGATAAAGGCCGGCAATTTGTGATTTTATGGTATTTTAATGGGACATAATGGTATTTTATGGTATTTTAATGGGATTTAGTGGGATTTTATGGTATTTTAATGAGATTTAATGGGATATATGATGGTTACCCTCTGGTAAACAATTACATAACGATCTGGGAAGATCCACCCATGTTCTAGCTGGGTAAATCCACTATTTCGATTGGGTCATGGCTTCAATAGCAAACTGTTACCAGAGGGTAAGCAAAATCTTCGAGCTGTGCCCGAACCTGGCTGGTTGATGGCAGAGTCACCATCACCGTAGCGTTGAATCGTGAATATGCAGGCTTTATACTAGTTGGTGGTTTGGAACATTTTTTATTTTCCATCATATATGGGATAATCCTTCCCATTGACGAACTCATATTTTTCAAGATGGTTCAAACCACCAACCAGTATATCTGAAATCCCAATTTCACAGAGATACCTCGCCATTTGTTGCTGGTGTGTTTCTGTCTCTCTCTTAAGAATAATGCTAAAAACACAACTCGCTAATACATAAACTACCCCAAAAATCTATGGGTTACCCTTTGGTAATCAAACATTGCAATGGAAAATATATCAGTTATACATAGATAATTGTCCCATCAAAACATCATTTATAGAGGATTTCCCAGCCAGCCACGTTTGATGACAGCGGCGGGTGTGTGTGTATATATATAAGTATAGATATAGACACATATATAGTCCCATTTATTATATATATATATATATTACTGTACATTATTGTATCCCACTATATATATATATATACATAGTAAGTCATTAAGTCCCCATTGTTTCTAATCCAACTAATCATTCAGGACCATTAATCACCACTAATAAACATTATATAATTACCATTATAAACCCCTATGAACTACCCAAAGTTCTATGGATTCTGTATAGGGCTTCCCTCTTTTTTTTTTGTCAACCTGTCCCCCGGTTCAGGTTCTGGCGGAGTTCGACGGGAGCAGCTCTGGTGTGAAGGTGGTGGAAATTCTCCCAGAGAAATTGCAGGCGCAGCGGGAAAAAGCGGCGCAGCAGAAATGGTTGGGGGATTTATCCAACTTGGATAATTAATCATCCCACTTGGGGAAAACATGGAGAATCTGTTGGATAATTAATCCTTCCCATTGACGAACTCATATTTTTCAAGATGGTTAAAACCACCAACCAGGTTATTATTAACCATATATTAACCATATATTAACCATATATTAACCATATATTAACCATTAGTTGCCATAGTTCGTTCACCCATTTAAATGGGATGACCCGAGGAAATGGTCATTTACGCCTTAGCCAAGCAACCACGATCCCTGGGATGCTCCAAGTCGGGAGTGCATCCCAGCACTGTTCCAAGCCCCAATGGCAGGGTCTCTGTTAGTTCGAGGATAGCAACCATGAAAATGTGTGGTGATATTCGCCCAATCAATGGGGATCTAAGATGGCAGAAACAGAAAAACCGAAGAAACATCAGGAGATCTGACATTATATGGACCAAACCTGTGCTGAGCTCACCATGCCGACGATGGTTATCAGGAATCATCGACTTGAAAAGGGTGTTGATGGGTATCAACATCAAACAACGGCAGTATTGTGGGATAGAACCAGGATGTGAATATACTTCTAACCATCCCATCTCCCTAGCACACAAATTACCCTCTGGTAAACTAACAGTTTGCTATGGAAAATCACCATTTTTAATGGGAAAATCCACTATTTCTATGGCCATTTTCAATTGCTATGTTAGTTCACCAGAGGGTATATCAAAAAAATAGCATTCCTTGCTCGATGAATGCCATGATGACTTCACTGCGACGTCACTGCAAGTGATGGTAAGAAAAAAATGGGGTTCTGCAACTATCCCTTGCATTGCGTTTTATTTTAGGTTAGTGAGTGGATTATTATAAATCATTATATTATATCCATGGATGAAAAATAAAAGATTACAATCAGTGAGTGGATTATTACAATCATTATAAATGATTCAAAACCCTCTCAACCCAGCAACCCCTGATATTTGGTCAGACCATGCAGAAAAGCTTAGCAAGTTTGGTGGTCAAATCCCAAGTCCAATTTCTTCCAAATTTCAAAGTCAAAAGTCCAAGGTCATAGTATTTTATCATATATTTAAAATATTTATATAACTACCATTTCTGATGGTTATATGATATTATATGTATGTATATATATATATATATGCATAGGCTATATCCGATAATGTATGTATATATATATACAAATTCATATGATATATATATATAACATTACGCAGCTTTTCTGAGTCACCTGTCGCTGAATCCCCCAAGGAGGTTCGGCAGAAGATGCCTTTGGCCGACCAGCGGCGCTACGACATCTACGGTGGCGCGCGAAACGTGCCGTCGGAGTGAACGGAGTGAACGAAACGCGCGCGGGCGCAGCTGGAGTCGCTGCATGTCTTTTTGGATTTTAACATCTCACCAGCCAAGTTGAATATACCCTCTGGTAAATTAACAGTTTGACCCTGAAAATAACCAATTTTTAATGGAAACTAGTCTTCCAACCCCGACAACTGGCAGGGTCTATGTTAATTTACTGTAGGGTAATGATGGATTTAATGATGGGATTTTGGATCATTGGGAAACCACCAAATATATAGATGTACCAAAATTGCTTTAATGGGAAGAATCAACTCATTAATGAAACTTTTGATGTATAACATCATTAACATAATAATGATAATAACTGTTGATTGATTAAGTACTGTACTGAAAATTATGATATACCTTTGTAATGGGATTATCCCATTGATTAAGCATTGATAATAGTATTAAGGACAATTACTCTTCATTAATCCCATGATAATACTATTGATAATCTGGTTGGTGGTTTGGAACATCTTTTATGACTTTCCATATATTGGGAATGGAAAAATAATCCCAACTGACGAGTTGTCATATTGTTCAGAGGGGTAGGTCAACCACCAACCAGTACCCTCTGGTAAACTAACATAACTATGGAAAATCACCATGTTTAATGTGAAAATCCACTATAAATGGTCATTTTCAATAGCTATGTTAATATTACCAGAGGGTAATACTTTTGTACTCAACTTGGGATTCTCAACTTGGGATCATCCCAGCAGTCGATGTATGATGAATCTCGGTGTCAAAGATCAGAAGTCATAGGGCTACCCTCTGGTAATTTAACATAGCTATTGAAAATGGCCATTTATAGTGGATTTACCCATTAAAAATAGTGATTTTCCATAGCTATGTTAATTTACCAGAGGGTAGCCCCAAATCATCCAAGTCATTACACCATCTTAGTATTGAAACCCAGGGTAAGGTTACCTCAATTTGTTCAAGGAAACCCCCATATATCTACAGTCAATGGACTTCATACACTGCGGGGCAGCACCTTGTAGGAGGTTGACCGGGTTGACCATCCAAGAGTCTGGAGTTGAGCTGCAAATAGATTTCATCAGTTAAAATGCGGCAAACTTGGAGATGTTTGTTGAACATTGTTGAACAACATGTTTGTCTTAAAGCAGTCACATATATATATATAGCTTCAAGTTTTAGGAATTCGGCAGTAGTGAACCATCGAACTTTGGGGGTAGCATCTCTCGATTGAGTGGAACATGCAGTGATTGAATTTTGAGATGAAACGACACTTCAGTATCCAGAAAACTCACGTCTTGATCCCGTCGTTTCCAGTAAGTCCGCTTCGAGGGGTTTCAGAAGCGATTCGAGAGATAACTTGTGACACGGACTCTGGGAAGATACCAAGTACAAAATTTGGGTTTGTGCCACCGCTGTCATTGTACTGTTTGGCTCCAATACAGCTTATCTCGTCGACGTGCAACGTAAGCGTCGTTTTGCCGCTGGGCATGAAGTGTGGTAAAGTGTTTGGGGGAGGGCAGTGATGGGATGTTAATCCTTTGGTTGGTGGTTTAAAATATGTTACCCTCTGGATTTAACATAGCTATTGAACATTGCCATAGAAATAGTTGATTTATCCATTAAACATGGTGATTTTCCATAGTAACCTGTTAGTTTGCCAGAGGATAACCATCATATATCCCATTGAATCCCATTAAAACACCATAAATATCCAATCAAATCCCTATTTATAAAGAGGATAATGATAATGGCTCAAGTTTACTAGGGTAATGTTCAACCATATCATTTTTGGGATGATGCTCAGGCAAGAGAGATAGCCCAGCACCCCGGTGGGCTGCTTGTAACTGGGGAACATCAAAAGAGCCCAGTTTCTTGTTGAATTTCCTGGTTTTCTTCATGCAAATTACAGGTAAATCTCCACTCTTGTTTTGGTTTACCCTCTGGTAAACTAACATAACTATGGAAAATCACCATTTTCAATGGGAAAATCCACTATAAATCACCATTTTCAATAGCTATGTCACAAATTACCAGAGGGTACCCCAATGTTGTCCCCATTCCCCATTCTTGTTGTTTTAATCGTCCATCTGTCGAAATCCTATAATTTTTCAGGCAGAATTTCAGGAAGATTTGGATGTGCAAAAGCTCGTTAAACAGAAGAATTGATGAAGACCAAAAAAATGACCAAATAACATCACTCACCAGTCTAGGCTCAGATATATCATGACATAATGTTCCAGTTGCATCCAAATATCTGGGTAAATTATAACGACCTCACTACGACCTCACTGGAAATCATGGTTAGGAAGGGAAATCATCCCCAAATGGCCTTAATTCAGGTTAGTGAATTATTATAATTTACCCAGAAATATCATCCGAAGAGTGAATACCACTGATACTGATACAATTTTCTTCAGAGTTGAAGGTCCTAGATGCTGCTTCTATATGGAGGTGTCCTAAGATAGGCTCAAAAATCCCCCCCAAATCCTGCACTTTGATAGGTTTTTTCACTCTAAATCATCCATTCTGGTGATTTTGCTGTACCCACATGTTCGAAAACGCCCATTTTCGGAGCACCCAATTGGATGAAACGCCAAGGCACTAGACGAACGCACAGGGTTCTTTGGTTATCACACAGCACCACAGGTTCGTCGCCCGACAGGGCGGCCAAACGGGGATGTTGAAAAGCGGGCTTCAGCGGCTGGTCATGCAATGAAGTGAACTACATAAGGTTAACTATATAGATTGACGTCATTATATGTCAACCATATTCATATAATTCACTGTCATATTGTATATATATATACATGTTATATAATGGTTTTGATATGTTTTGATAAAACAAATTGGGTGTCGTATGTTTTTTTCTCATCAAAACATTGGGGGGGTTCAGGAGCAAAAAAAAGGGGATTCAACATGATTCAAACATCAAAGATCACAAGCCTTTACCTTCCAAACAAGGCTATGAATCATGCAACAAGGTCACAGAAATCACAGCCTTTGGCAGGGCTTCATAGCCCCCCCTAGCAGTTTAGCATGAATTCACTTGCCGCCAGCGCTGAATCTAACATGTCTTAACCTATAGATTTTTCCATATAAAATCCAACTGATATTGAATATATATATGTATGTGTATATATATATATATATTACTGGTTGGTGTTTTGGAACATTTTGTTTTTCCATATATTGGGAATGTCATCATCCCAACTGACGAAGTCATATTTTTCAGAGGGGTAGGTATACCACCAACCAGAGTATTATGAATATGATTATGAGATTATATAGATGATTATATAGAAGGGTATTCCATCTGATGATATAGATGTACTGATATGTATATACTGTATATATATACTATGTAGACATGTTTCCTCAAAGAAACTGTAATTATCTTCAGAATGTGTTGGGTCCTGATATGATATGATATAATATAGGACTTATATAATATTGTATAATATAATATTATATTATATAATATGATATAGTATGATATAGTATAATATATAATGTAATATTATACTATTATAATATAATATGCACTGGATGGTTAGCAGGGCTGTGGCATAATGTTCCCCATTTCCATATGTCGACCTCAGTCCATCCGCTTCGCTTCAGTCGAGCGGGAGTTTTCATACCTTTTTGGGCGGCGAAATCTTCGACATGAAATCATGAAACAAAAGAATTATAGAAACTACATCAAATATCAACAAATTACAATAAATTACATGTACAATATATATATATAAAATATACTGTATACAATATACTGTATATATATATATATATATCTCTTTCTGAAATCCCATTTTGGGTCCATGTAAATTGCCCTTTGAGCCATCGTAGCTGGCAGGACGTGATGGAGTCAGTCCTTCAGGACGGAACTGGATTGATTTAGGGGAAAACTTACGGGAATCCCCATATTTCAGTGGGAAAATCTATGGTTTATTGAAGATTTTTCCTTTGTTCCAATCCATTCAGATATCCGGTTCCAACATGTCAAATCACAGGTAGAAACTATTTTGTTGGGTCAAAAATCTGCGATTTCGTTTAGCCCTTAATGGGGAAACAACCATCTTGAAAGGGGGATATATAGCCATTGGGCCATGACTGTGATAAAACCAAAACCGTAACTGATTTCAATGGTATCTATAATCTATACATTCAATCTGACTATACCCTAGGGATCAATGATCCCCATTGTGCAGTTTCAAAACCACTGTTCATGCTTATATTATCTTTTAATGGGATACTACTGCCAACCCAAAATGTGGGTCTCCCGGTGATGTGAGCGTTGCTTTTTGTGCACTTCATGAAGCCCACCGTGTAGATCATGTCAAAAGATGTTCAAAACGACATCCATTGCTAATGATGACTGGCCAGGATTTGGTCCATTTTGGTTCCAAAGGACCCCATGTTTCCCTGGTTTGCGGCAACCTGTACAAGATGGTTCCCCCAAAACGCGATATCTCTTTGTTTTTGAAACCCATCTAACTATTGTATAGTTATTGCATCACCATATAAACCCAACAACTAACCTAGAAGGTGGTGCCCCCGAAGTTAGGTTTGTTGGTTTATAGACCATAGCAACTAGTTCGATATATCTGCCATAAACCCTAGCTCTTGGATGCTCTTGGAGTTATGAACCAATTTCTCTCCCATCAAGCATAGAAGAAAAAACACTAAGACATAGGATCAGCATATGGCTATGGATCAATACCTATAGATACAGTTTATTAGGGGGTTATTCACATCCATAAATCCCAGCTATTTTGATGTGAACTACAGGGGTACTATTGGTTTTGACCCATTCCCATATGGTCAAATCATCACTTTCCCATATTTTTCCTATAGAAAAGTCCCATGTTCTTGGTGAAGGAGTCGCTTCCTGCTGGTCGATCTGGTCGATGGGTTACTTGATTTGCAACAAATCCACGAAATCGAATGGCGGTTTTTTGAATGGGAAACATATGGAACATATATATATATACTGGTTGGTGGTTTGGAACCATGGAATTTTATATTTTTCCATATATTGGGAATGTCATCATCCCAACTGACGAACTCATATTTTTCAGAGGGGTAGGTATTCCACCAACCAGTATATATGGGACATCCACTGGAAATGGATGTTTTTTTTGGGGGAATCATCGAGCTGGAGGGACTTTCCAGCCACGTTTGAAGCAACCGGAGGGGACATCTTTGACATGTGGGGTTGCTTCAAGTTGACTTTTTGGGCGCCTAAAGGCGCCTAGAGAAAACCACATGTTTAGGTTGACTCTTCTAAAACCTGCGGTTGGCAAACCCTTGAGGTGCAATCATGTGTTGTTTGATGGTCTTTGGTGTTTTTTTTTTAGTGTTATGTATGTGGGTTTACTTGGTCTTTCATGGTTTTGAGTATAGCTGCTGGCAACAAACTAAGTAAAGCTACAAGAAACCGAAACCAGGTGGGACCGGCAACAGCCGCAGCGTGTTTTCAATTGCTTGGTCAGCAGCATTTCAGATCCGAAAACGCTGTGTTGTTTCACGTTTTTTTCATTGGTGTTCTTCGTTTTGGGTGGGTTTCGAGGTGGCGGTTTCAATTTTTGAAGGCATTGGTTGACCCAGTCTCTTTTGAAACAACACCCAGTTGGCCAATGAATGATCGCACAGACAAAATAAACAATCTTAAGCCAGTGTTTCACAATAAAAACGCTACCATCAATCACGAATCCATCATTTCCAGCATGTAAGTTGCTTGGCAACTATGCATCCATCCATTCCATTCCTTAACATAAAAATCACTAATTCAATGTTCAAAAACATTAATCACTATATACCCTCTGAAAAAATAACATCGACCCTGAAAATAACTCATTTCTGAGTGGGTTCACTCATCTTCCAACCCCCATTTGCCAGGCTCGAACTGTTAATTTACTGGAATGTACCCTCTGGTAAACGTTTACAGAACTATGGAAAATCCCCATTTTCAATGGGAAAATCCACTATAAATGGTCATTTTCAATAGCTATGTTTGACATAACCAGAGGGTAATTTCCATCCATCCATCCATCCATCCATCGAGGTCCTGCGGAATACCTTCATGGAACTGGTGGAGGATGGCTCCCCCATCGGTGGTTTCTTGGACGACCTTGGACCATCAACGGGAAAAAAATCACGTGACACATCTGGGAAGAGAATGGAAATTCCTGGGGAATATATGGGATATATATAATATACAAGTATATAATTCTATTATACAATACACACATATATATAATAATTATATATATATATATATATGTATAATTATATTATATTATATATAGGCCAACTTCATTTGATTGTTTTGTTTTCCATGAAATGATGGGCACTTAAACGACAAACATGAGGATTTCCCTTGCTGGAAAATCACCTAACATGCGGATTTTATGGGATATATAACCGACTAAAAATATGGTGTTCGATATACACAGTGTTCGGCACACCAAAAACTCGCTTCACGGCTTCAAATGATTGTTACATTTGGTCGAACATCAGAAACCGTGGTCATTTGTGTAGTTGATACCCTCTGGTAAACGTTTACATATCTCTGGAAAATCAACCCATTTTTAATAGGTAAATCAATGAACTTTCGCCATGTTCCAGTTCGCAAAGTGTTTACCAGAGGCAGGTGACGGAGGCTTCATGAAACCGTGATGGTCACCCAGCTGAGATAAAACTGATCTGAATCCATCCGGGAGCCTGGGATAAAACTGTCAGGCTAAATGGTGAAGCAACCAGTCTGACGTTCCGAAAGATTTCGATATATTATTTTTTTGGGGGGTATTCATACGGCGTACGGGTATTCTATCTTTGCCTGACTATAAGAGTAATATTCTATCTATTAGGTTTTCACTAGAAAGATGTGCGTTTTAGAGTCATGATCGATCCCGTTTGAATGGAAAGAACATGTCCAGTTTTTGAGTCAAGACTCTGCCTGAGCCTTGGTGTGGTGGCTACGATCGTTTCAGGATCATGTTTTAACATGTTGATCGGAGAATAGACTGGCTGGTTGCTGCAAAAAGTTTTTTTTTTCCTTTAGGGTATCCAAAATTAGCACTGTACCCTCTGGTAAACTAACATAACTATGGAAAATCACTATTTTTAATGGAAAATCAACTATAAATGACCATTTTCAATAGCTATGTTAAATTACCAGAGGGTATATAGACTTATCAGTTAAGATCAGCCATGCTGAGTTGAATCAATGGCGTCTGGCCATTGGAGGTCCCAATGGCCAGTGGTAAATCCCGCGAATCTTTCCCATGAATCCGGAACAAGGACACCTAACCAGATTTTTTTTAACAAGACGTAACAAAACCTACGGCAAAACCTCATTTTCCATAGATAAACCCGAAGAAGTAAGACTCCAAGACCAACAATAGCATTTAGACGAGCTCAAATTGAATAAAATTGAAGAAGAAAGAGCAACAACAAGTCTAATTCCATGTGCTATTTTTTCATGGAAGCATTCCTAGTTTTCAATGTACCCACTGCAATGATATTGCACCGCCAAGTAACCCAAAAATATAACACAGCTAGTCATGGCTAGTAGAAAAAAATATACACTACAAATAATACATATGTTTATAAACTGTTTATACGTTGCATTATTTGATAAAGTGTTGCGTTTACTAGGTTTACTGAGTAGGTTTATACATATGGTGGCTATTAGTATGTATTATAGCAACTCCCAAAAAGATGCCTAAAAGTGTTTCGAAGATGCAAGAAGACATGTATGTTTTCCACATCATATCTTCCAGGTTTCCAACTGCTCTGTCTTTTTTTTGCGGGTTGCTGTATGATAATGCCAAGATTTCTAGGGACTTTTAAGGCCTATTCAAGCAGCACAGAAGTGTGATTTTGAAGCTACCACACATGGGGATAAAAACAAACATTAGATAACAATCCATGGAGAATAACCCATGTTAGCTAATTTTGTGCGAATTGTTAGATAACAATCTGCCAAAATGGATATCTGAACAGTTATTAGCTAACAATTCGCACATTTTTTTCGGTTCCTGGATCGCAAACATGGACTCCGGTGCTTAGATCTGCATTTCAGTTAGAAATCCAGGAATCGGATCCCAAAACATATAAGCCCTGCGTGAGGAAAAAAACAGCCAGCTACTAGGCTACCGTCCATATGTATATAATATATATATATAGCCCTATATAAGCAATCTTTGAATATATGTATGTATATCTATCTATATACATATATATATAATTATGTATATATATAATATATACATATACATATGCTCTATATATCAGCCATTTTCAGAGAACCCCTTGCAGATCCCACCGGCTTTTCCTTTAGGCGGCACCTTTTCGAGCGGCGCCTTGATGCGTGCCAGCTCCGACTCGGCCCTCTATGAAGGCCATGGAAGCATGGAAATCCACGGCAAAACCATGGGATTTACCGTGGATTTTCCATGGATTTTCCAATGTTTTACTTATGGCAGCCATGAATGTTGAGGTTTTTTCGAATCCGAAAATGAGTTTTGGGATTATACTTGAACCTTAGCTTCCTTCGTTGTAGCGGAATCGATTTTGATCCGGTAGCCATCATAAAATGACCTTTTCACTTGGTGTCCGGGCCCCTCCCCCCAGTCTTTGACAAAGGAGGGAGCCTCATCATACAGTGACCATTTGAGGTACCTTTCTTGTACAAACCTCTGGGGGACCTCAAAAAGTTCATGGTTTCCCTACTCAAATAGACCAAAATTGATACTGTACCATCTGGTAAATAGAAAAAACGATGGAAAGATCCAGCATTTTCAATAGCTAGCTTAAATTACCAGAGGGGTAGATGAGAATTCCACCATTTGAGAAGAAGAAAATTCATCCTATGTTGACAGGGGATGACTTGTTTGGACAGTCAAAAAAAACCAGGTTTTGGGATCATGAAATCGTCAGAAACCCTCTGGTTATGTCCATAGCTATTGAAGCCATGGCCCAGTCGAAATAGGTGAGCTTTCCCATGAAAATCATGAAACATTCGGCTGGATTTTCCATGGTTTTTTGTTAACGTTTACCGGAGGGTAATTTAAAACGTCAACACAGATGGTGAAGCTCTCTTATATCCAACGGGACAATGACATATATTTGTCATGCATTGTCATCGTCAGGGTGATTGCCAGTGGGTAAATTTCTCCCGAATCATTAGTGAATGGTTTGATTTATTGCCAGACGTTGTTGAGACTGAATTAATTGATACATGAATTCCCATGATTTTGTTTGACATCAGCTAGACATCAAAAGGGGAACGTGTTCTTTTTGGATGACATTTCAACACATTTCAGGTTACTACTCAAAATCCGAGGTGAATCATGTGGTGAACCCATTCCTCTTGCTCATCCAGTAATGTGTTTTGATTCATTGCCTGATGATGATCCCAAATGACTAATGGTTGAATATCTGTCTGTCTGTCCGTCCGTCCGTCCGTCTGTCAATCTACAAATCTATCATTCTATCAATCAATCAATCAATCATTCATTCATATATGTATATATATATATATATATGTATATCTGTAT
>Ga0126342_10007196_pt1 | contig 19834 bp, 20 predicted proteins | sample Cyp1metagenome_FD_92528 | JGI IMG/M metagenome (GOLD analysis project Ga0126342, IMG submission 92528) | Coral microbial communities from Lord Howe Island, Old Settlement Bay, Australia - Cyphastrea 1 metagenome | ecosystem: Host-associated > Invertebrates > Cnidaria > Coral ... | reverse complement strand
TGTGTGTAAAAGCGTCTGTGTGTAAAAGCGTCTGTGTGTAAAAGCGTCTGTGTGTAAAAGCGTCTGTGTGTAAAAGCGTCTGTGTGTAAAAGTGTCTGTGTAAAAACGTCTGTGTGTAAAAGTCTCTGTGTGTAAAAGCTTCTGTGTGTAAAGCTTCTGTATGCAAAAGCGTCTGCGTGTAAAAGGTTCTGTGCGTGAAAAACTTTACGAAGTATACGATGCAAACTATTGACTTGTACTTGTAAAATATTGTCTTGATACTACTCTTCTCATCTGCCTATAATAGATCTTTAATATATTGTCTTGTAATATAGTGTCTCAATACTAACAACAGAAGACCTTGCTGCTCTACGCTCTCGGGCTAGTTTTGGTTTTTTTCTTTGAATTCATTTTAGTGATGTTTATGTAGGACGGTTGGTCTTGGTTTGATTGGTTTGTGGCTTATTCAAGTTGCTTTCGGGCTTATAATACAGGGTGGGTTTAGAGTTTGCTGGGAGAGACAGAGGCCCGGAGGTCAAAGGATGAGGAGGGTAAAGGTAAAGGATCAGGATGAGCTGGCTAAAGGACCAGGGGATCAAGAGGACCCAGGGACCAGAGGACCAAAGAACCAGGGATAAGGGGGCCAAGGGACCAGGGGACCAGAGGACCAAGGGACCAGAGGACCACAAAACCAGGGTACCAACACAGGAGCACAGTATTTTTCCCAGGATCCTAGATTTTTTCCCAGGGAACTTAGATTTTTTTCCAGTATCATCCCGCCTTCAATGTCCCAAGAAGTTGCTTCAAATGCCATCAAATGCTAGCGTTCTTCGGCGAGATCCTGCACAAGTTCCCTGGCATCTCGATGCCTGTCACTGTTTATACACAGCTTCGACAAATTGTGATACCTCACGGCGCGCTGCGAATGCTGCAAATGCTGCAAGGTCCAAGGGCATGCTTACTGTGCAATGCACGCGGTACTGCCAAGGCCACCCTTAGAAATGAAACTTGAGCCTGAAAAAAGCCAGCTACCACCGTCAATACATCGAAGCGTCAAAAGTCCAAACTCCGCAGGCAAAAGGCCACTTCAAGACTGAGAGTTTAAAGTTTAAAGTGGTTGGCCTACGCTCGTTCTGGCGAACCATGCCATTTGGACTGGCTGTAAGCCAATGTCCATCTTGACTTTTTCAACCAGCCAAGCACCTGCTCAAGAGCAATTGCCAAAACACGCAGAGCTCACACTGGCACAGGTGAGGATAGCACATAGAAACCAGAATGTATATGGATGTTGTTTTTGGGATGGGAAGCAGTGGTGCTGGGGTTCTTGTAGTCTTGTGGTCTCTGTATGCGATGTAGAGTTGCACGTTGGCACGGGTCGCAGCAGGAAATGAAGGACAGTTTGTATGGAGTGCGACAATCTCCAGATTTCTGGACACGGGATTGCGGGGAACATGGATGCTTGACACTTAAGAATGGAACAGAACGATGCATAATGATCTCTATCTCTCTCTCTCTCTCTGTTCCATCGCCTTCTCAAAGAGTTCAGCTAAGAGTCCGCCAGCATAATGATCATAAATCATAATCAGTCATAATTAATTAATCTATGTTTATCCTGGATGCCGGTATTTTATGGTGTTCACATCTTCGAACACAAATATCATTGACTATCACCTGACTGCGGGAGTCCAACTCTTCCGCCAAGAAACGCTCTTCCAGCCCGACCGGCGAGCACCCGAGCATGTGGTCCTACACAAACATTACACAGTGCCATCCAGAATGTCTTGGGGATCAGGAAAAGCATGGCAACATATGGCAACATATATGGCAACCTGGTAACCTGGGCTGATAGATCTGACAGATCTGACACAGCATTTTTCTGCAACACCGTGGGCCCGGCTCCTGGAAAAAGGATCCCAGCCACACCTGGGAGACATGCATCCATTGAGGCACTCGCTCCCACCTCGTCGAGTCTCATTTCATCTTGGAAATGAGCATGACTTGGCCACTTGGGAATTCCCAAGGTTTGCATAGGCTTGCTTTGTTTCTTAATGTTTCTTATTATGTGCGCATAATTTACAGGCTGAGAGTGTGGCAGCATGAAAAAAGGAGTTGTTTTGAAACATGGGAGCATATTGCAAACAACGTGCAAATTCAGGCGGAGAAATCATGAAAGCTGAGCAATTCACCAGAGATTCGTCAAATGTTCACCATTTTGATGGAACACCACGTCCTCAACCCCAACAAGAAGTGCAAGGATCGGATGACACTGCAGCCTCCTGGGTTCTGTCAGTCTGGTCGTGCCTTAGAGACCCAACCAAAACTTGCACCATACCTGCCACAGTCCTCTCGCAGTTCATGTCAGACCCAACTGTCCTGCTGAAGACTCTTGGTGTCCCCATGGTACATGTCGATGGGGATCAGCAAACAGCCAGCCTGCAAGGGTTGCCAACTGCACTGGCACATGGGCTGCCAAGGTTGCCTGGCCTCCCTGTTGGACCATTCAGCTGCAGCTCCACACCAGGTAGAGTCGACGCCCCAATCGACCCCCAAGGCCCTCTGCTCCAGGATGATTCCTGTCTCAACCTTGGTTTAAAAAAAAAACAGATCCGACGAAACAAAGCGGACATAACTGACAATCAAAAAAAGACAATCATTGGGCAAACCGGCAAACCCCAAGTTCTGATGTTGATTAGCAGGGCTCCCAGGGCCCATATGCTGCTGAGTTCATAACCACTTTGCGCAAATACCTGAGCAAACGGAAGTTTCATCCATCCCCGATGGATCAAGACATCTTCCAGTAGACCGGGCAACATTGTGACCATGGCTAGTATGTTCATCAGAACTTTTCAGCATTAAAATCAAACCGGTTTCCCCTTTTTACCCCACTAGCTTGCCTGGCCCCCATTTTTTGTGTAATGCCGATTAGTGAGATGATACCCTATCGATCCCCACCGTTTTTTTCAGAATAATTCAGTCACCTGAAATTGTTGGGGTTGGGCCTCTGTTGTGAAAAGTTTTTTCCCCGACCCAATTTTTTCAGGAGGAAAATAATAGGTCCAAGAAAAAATGTCATTTTTGTAGGTCCAGTCCCTTCTTGGGGTAGTTTTCCTTGAATTTAAAACCGTTGTCCACCCTTCCTCTTACTATAGTTGCTGTATCTTGATCGCCCCGATCATCTTGAAACTTCAAAATGACAATTTCCCCAAGGAACCAATTTCCTTACAAGTAGTACCTGGGCAAGCCGGGGGCAAAAGTTTCAAGGCAAAGGCCGTGCCTATAGGTGACAGGCAAGCCTCCTGTGCTTCGTGGCAACAGGCTCTGGACTTGTCAATCTGATGCCATGCCTTTCGAATGTTGAATCTTTTCTCATTTCATCTGATCTCATCCCACTGTCACCGCAGTCTGTGTCATCCCATCTCATCTCAACTCATCTCATGTCTTCTGAGTTTTTTCACCTCATCTCAGTTCTTCGCAGCTCATGTCATCTTATCTCAGCTTATTTGATGTCGTTTCATTTTCTTCCAAATCAATTTGCTCTCTTGTGGTATTTCATGGTTGTTCATCTCATGTCAAAACATCTGATCTCTCATCAGTTTTTCTTACACTTGCCATTCCCAAACCCAACAAGACACCGCAGCAGCTTTTTCCATGCAGGCGACACAAAAAGTTCAGAGTAGTTGCTAGCGCCGTCTCTGATCCGCAGGTGCATTGGGACAGAAAGGCTTTTACACAGCGAAGCTTTTACACACAGCAAGCTTTCACACAGAGAATCCTTTACACACCGAAGCTTTTACACTGCAAACTTTTACACACAGCCAGCCTTTACACAGAGAAGCTTTTACACAAAGCTAGGGGCGTTTTTATTCACAGAAAGTTTTTACACAGAGCAAACTTTTACACAGAGAATCCCTTACACAGAGAAGCAGTTACACACAGAAGCTTTTACACACTGCCACCTTTTACACAGAAACTTTTACACACAGCAAATTTTCACACAGAGAAGCTTCTACACGGAGAAGCCTCAACACAGAGAAGCATTTAAACAGAGGAACTTTTACACAGAGAAAACTTTTACACAGAGAAGCCTTCACACAAAGAATCATTTACAAAGAGAAACTTTTACACACAGACAGAAGTTTTTTGCACGCAGCCAGCTTTTACACAGAGAAGCCCTAACACAGAGAAGCATTTACACACAGAAGTTTTTACAGAGAGCCAGCTTTTACACACGGAAGCTTTTACAGAGAACCAACTTTTGCACAGAGAAGCTTTTACACAGAGAAGCCCTTGCACAGAGAAGCATTTACACAGAGAAGCTTTTACACACAGAAGCATTTACACACAGCCAGCATTTACACAGAGAAGCTTTTACACACAGCAAACTTTTACACAGAGGAGCTTTTACACAGAGAAGCTTTTACACACAGAAGCTTTTACACACTGCAAACTTTGACACAGAAAAGCTTTTGGACACAGCAAGCTTTCACACAGCGAAGCCCTTACACAGAGAAGCTTTTACACACAGCAAGCTTTTACACAGAGTTAGGGAAGCTTTTATTCACAGAAAGTTCTTACACAGAGCAAGCCTTTACACAGAGAAGCATTTACACAGAGAAGCTTTTACACACAGCAAACTTTTACACACAGAAGCTTTACACAAAGCCAGCTTTTGCACAGAGAAGTTTTTACACAGAGAAGCCCTTTCACAGAGAAGCATTTACACGGAGAAGCATTTACACAGAGAAGATTTTACACACCGCAAGCTTTCAAAATGAGGAAATCCACTAACAAATCACTATCGCAGCCTTGATGCAGCGACTCCAATACGATTTACGATGTCCAGCTGCAAAAGACAATAGAATTACGCACGCAGCCGCGGCTCCAAGCAACCTTGACGCAGCCATTACAATGCGATTTGCACAGACTGAGTCGCGAAGCACAATAGAAGTACGCGCAATGGCGTCAGAAATTGCAGCTCCAAAACCGGATGGATCTCGACGCCAAAGCAAAAAAAAAATACGATTTTGAAGCATTTTTTAAAAGGAAATTTGAAAGGAAAATCGCCAGCGCCAAAATTTAAGAAAAAACATGCTGACAAATAACTATCGCAGCCTTCATTCAGCCACTCCAATACGATTTACGATGTCCAGCTGCAAAAAAAAAAAGTATTACGCACGCAGCCGCGGCGCCAAGCAACCTTGATGCAGCCATTACAACGCGATTTGCACAGACTGAGTTTCAAAACACAATAGAATTACGATGAATTACGCGCAAGAACGTTGGCAAAACGACGCCTGAGTTGGCAGTTCCACTGTGCGGCCGATCCTACCATGATCCCGGTTTAAACGAGCGTGTTCCGCACCCGTCCGCCGGACAAGCTTCCCCATCCATCTTCCGAGACATGTTCTGTCCTGCAGAACGCAACATTTCGTGCATCCGCTAACTTTCAAAAACGCATTTCGTGCGAGACATCCCTCCAAAAGTGAAAGGTGAAGATGTGAAAACGAAGCTTTCGTGCGAGTTCCCTCCAAAAATGAAAGTGGAAGATGTGAAACCGAAGCTTTCGTGCGAGACATCCCTCAACATCTGAAAGTGGATGATGTGAAAACAAAGCTTTCGTACGAGACATCCCTCAAAAGCTGAAAGTGGAAGATGTGAGAATAAAGTTTTCGTGCCAGACTTCCTTCAAAATCTCAAAGTGGAAGATGTGAAAACAAAGCTTTCGTGCCAGGCTTCCTTCAAAATCTGAAAAAGTGGAAGATGTGAAAATGAAGCTTTTGTGCGAGACTTCCTTCAAATTTTGCAAGTTCAAGTTGTGAAAATGAAGCCTGAACTGGCAGTTCCACTGCGCGGCCGATCCGACCATGATCCCGGTTTAAACGAGCGTGTTCCGCACCCGTCCGCCGGACAAGCTTCCCCATCCATCTTCCGAGACACGTATTGCCCAGCAGAACACAACATTTCGTGCATCCGCTAACTTTCAAAAACGCATTTCGTGCGAGACATCCCTCCAAAAGTGAAAGGTGAAGATGTGAAAACGAAGCTTTCAATTCAATTGAATTGAATTCTATTCAATACAATTCAACTCAATTCAATTCAATTCATGCAATTCAATTCAGTTCAATTCAATTCAAGTCAACTCAATTCATTTAATTTCATTCAAGTCAGTTCAATTCAATTCAATTCAACTCAATTCAATTCAATTCATTCAATTCAATTCAATCCATTCAATTCAATTCAATTCATTCAATTAAATTAAATTAAATTCAATTCAATTCATTTAATTCCATTCAAGTTCATTCAATTCATTCCTTCATTCTTGGTCATCATAAATATCCGTAACACGGAAGTTCTTTCAAACTTCCTTTGGGGAACCCAATTATTAAACAAAAAAACACCCCCAAAAAATGAACAGGGTAGCCCATAAGTCACTCAGGTCCTCAGCAATGGAATTGTTTGGATGGTACTCTATTGTGCTAAGGCCCTTCTGATGGTTTTAAAATATCAAAACGTTTTATCTTGCAATTACTTTAGAAAGCCATATTCGTTTGGAATCCTTACTTAAACTTGGATTTCTTTGTGGATTTGAAAGGATAATCAATTGAAAGTAGATTCAAGTGGATTGAAGTCCTTACTAATCCTGATTTGTCATTGAGGTTTAAAAGGAAAATCAAGTGAAAGGAGATTGGCATCAATTGAAATCCTTACCTAAGTTGATCATCCTGAGTTCAGATAAAATAGATAAAGCATCCCCCAAATCACATCAAATCACCATAAATAGATGGCATAGACATGGCATAGGCATAGACCATTCGGACCATTCCCAAATGGGTGGTTTTTTCAGGCCGAGGCGCCAGGTCGCGAAGCTGCCAGTCAACATGGCGAACCTCGTCCCAGGTCGCCCAGGTGGGAATTTTCACAAATGGATTTGCATTTAATTTTCACTTGCAGAATCTTGCAGATCTCATATAAAGAAACATAATGAATGTCACATAATGTTACATAATGGTACAAAGATTCTAAAGAATAAAGAATGAATAAAGAGTGTAAAGATATCGTGCATACGTATATAGAGATGTATATGTGTGTATCTGTGTGTGTTACATGTTATATCCCTCACCCTCTCTCCATCGTCATCTGATTATGTATGCGTGCACGTGAATATATACACAGTATCAAAGAGATACATGTTTCCCGTTTCCCACATTCTTCCATACATTGCTTCTTTCACCACAAGGGGTATTGACAATATTGAACAAAACGTATTGTGTCATGATGTACCCGCTCTATTCAGATCTCGAAAATGCGGTTAAGCTGCCACTGTTCCACCAAGTCAGACTCAACAAAGCGTATCCTTTATGGCAAGCATAGACCACCGGTCGACAAAGCAGCAACTCCAGTGCATAACATACCATCCTGTTGCACAGCTTGCCACGATCTGTCCTGCTCCTATTGCATTTTGTCCACCACTCAGCCTTCAAGGGATAGAATGGTGATCGGTTCCGGACCTTCGCAGGCAAATGATGCATTCGTGAACTCGCCCAACGTTCAGCGACCGCCCAACAGCTGACACACCAAACATGCACTGTAGGAGCACATATTGTAACAGAAATTTTGGGACTTTGAGGGCCTAAATGGGCCTAATATCAATGAAATCCATTGAAATCAGTCATGAAGTCACTGACGCCAAGCGTCTGAGCCAGTCACTGGGGCTATTCCCCATTTCGCTGCATAATCTTCATAACGGCGAAAATACTCTGCCCATGGGAAGGTAGAAAGACCCATGTCCTCACATGGGCAAAATTTCTCCAACATGCAAACGTGTGCCGCGAACACAAATGTCACTCCATTACAAGAGCATTGCAAATTGCAACTTTAACCAAAATCATGGCAAAAGAGCAGGACAACAGGGGACTCGTTAAGCGGCAAGTGGCTGCATCAAAAACCATAAGGAAATCATAATTGGCGAACTGCTCCACATCCTCCGTATAATAGACCTTGAATGCATAGCCCCTGCTCTCTGTCATCTGATTCTTTGCGAAATGATGGGAGGCACCAATACTCACCCCTACGCAGTTTGCTACACACATACTGGTCAACCTCCACTGAGTACTGGTCTGTGTTCAAGCACTCCGGCACATGGGACGACATAGCACTACTTCCGTGGATCTTGATTTAAAAGATCTGGACAACCATCAGTGTGCTGTTGCTTCAGCGGAAGAAAGGGGAAACGAACCATATTTCTTGGCTTGTAAATCATGGCAAGCAACCCATTTGGAGAAGCGCCCTCCAGAGACTCCTAGGACGGACTGAGACTACGCAAGACAAAAAGGAAAGGACTAACATGCTAACATCCGAAAATCCTTCAGGTAGATGCAACAAAAATCACTTGAACATACTTGAAATGACTTTAGATGGAGCCAAAATGAGCCAAAATGAGCCAAATGCCACTTTGCTAAGACCAGGTCTGTACAGCATGCGTACATTCGGCTGGCGCAGCTCTCGAAAACTCTCGAGACCAGGGCACTTTCCTTCCTCCGAGCTATCAGGAACGATCACCTCAGTCTAGGTGGAAGAATGTGCTCAAACATGCTCAAACGATGGACAGTTCCGCTTCAATCTTGGCCTCCATCTTTCAAACATGTTTCCCATGTCTCTTGATGGTTACACTATGTTAGACTTCATGCAGTCAGTGCTGTGACACTACGATGCCGGTTCTAAGCTCAGGCACATATACAGCCCATGAGAAGTTGTAGGGCGCCATCGCGCGAATGGAGGCTGCAATGGAACGACTTTCTCCGTCAAAGCCAGTGTTGTTTCTACAAACCAAGGTGGTCATGGCCAAGAAAGACGACCTCGTGCAGATCTGTGGCAAAAAATGAACTTCACAAAGAACAACAAAAAGTGGTAGGCGTACCATGGCGTACCCGGTACCCATGCTTAGCATGTCTTACCCTCATTGTATGCAGTGGTGCTTCTGGAATCTTCTGGATACCTCCAATCTGTTTAAACGTCAAACTCACCGCTGGAAGGACCCATCAAAGATCAGCAAAATAAAAAAACACCGGGTGAACTGAAGAGCAGCTCCCCCCAATTTCGGCCTCACCAGTCGCTCTGGTGTTGTTACGGTCGGTGTTGCCGGGAGCAAACGGCCCCGGTGTCGGTGGACAAAATTCCTTTGCCATGCAACCTTTGGCGAGGTTGGTGTGAACATTGAAAGGAGGAAAAAAAATGCCCCAAAATGTCACAAAAAAAAAAAAAAAACTCGTTCATTGGCAGCGTGGTGCCACAATTTGCCCAGACTGCGGAGGGTCCCTGGTTACATCCCCATTGCTGTCAGTTGTTCCCATAGTTTTGGTCCGATCACCGAGCTGAGAAACGCTGGACACAGCGTACCACTCGGAGGAGTTGCTCATGACATGGACCGTCGTTGCAAAGTCCAGGACATTAAAATAGAAATGCGTGCTGGTGTGCACGCTACCTGCCAGGATGGCACGACATGACATATGTGATCATATGTGACATACATTGACAATCATTGACAAAACTGATATTACCAATCAAAAAATCATCTTGGCTATCAAGCAGCCATCAAGCAAAATGTTGTGGAAACAATTCTAGACTAGGCATGTAGTGCAGCAGCCTTCGGGTAGAGCATCGTAAATGACACCCTCTGCCTCACAGAAAGAAACCACTACACAATCGAACGAAAATGGTTACATTCTGTCGGGATAAGTACTCGTAGTCTCTGGTTTGGATCCATGAGGACTAGACCTGAAGCGATTCCGCGCCAGGCATCCATGGTTTTCGCAGAAACTGTCTGTTCGCCTCAGCTATGCGATTAATTACCACCACTCCCGCCTGTGAATTTCTGAATTTTGAAGCGTTTTCCGTGTGTCTGAGTTCTCCCTCTTCATCTCTCCAAACTATATCAAACTATGCTACATCATGTTAAAAGCAAACCATGTGACCTGTTATCACTTCAAATGGGTTAGGAAGGGTGAACATGGGTGAACCCGCAGACCAAGTATGGCCAAGTCACATATCGATCCCGCAACTGCGTCATTCCGAACCTCAGGTGACACAGTGGTTTGGCAAGGTTTGGTGCTGATGTCCGAAACCATGATGGAATCCCAAAGCCAAACTTGGTTCCTGACAGATTTATCAAGTACGACCTTGCAAAACGGAAGCTGCCAAAGACATCCAAAGACTCAGCCCCAAGACATAACATTGCACAACATCGGTGGTGTCAGGAGGCTGTATGCTATTTCCTTTGATTACTGTGCATTTCTGCTGATGGCACGGAAGCAACAGGCTTTATGGGTTCGCACCCTAAGCATCAAAGTGGATGTAGGATTTCTTGAAATACAGTTGGTCAAAACATAATCAAAGCATGCTAAAATCACAGCCAGACGTTCCACTTAGCCGAGAAGCCCAATGAAAAATCAGGCACATCATGGCACATCCAAAGTCCCAATGGATGCCAAATCCCATCCCAATCCGATCCGGTTCCCTCCGTTGCCAAGCCACCCTGTGCCGTAGAATTGCCGCTCTCGCGGTTGAAACATGGAGCCGGAGCTCGCCAGCTGCAAGATGCCCTGCATGTGTCACTGATCAAATGGAGATAGCATATATATATATACGATTATATCTATATGTATGTATGTATGTATGTATGTATGTATGTATGTGTGTGTGTATTATATATATATAGCTACATGGTATAAGATGGCACAAGTAGCTAATGAACACATCAAGAGGTTTCAAGAGGCATGTTCTATCACCTCTGGCATCGATGCATATCATCAAATACAGTATGATAATTTGATATAATTCGATCAAAGTTGATCAAGTAACAATATGTCTGCATTGGCTTGCATGCATAGTATCCGCATGTCCAAACTTACGGGCCTTGTTCCGTTCCTGCCTATTATACATCAAGATACTTATTTTCGTTAAATTTATCTAGTTAGTTAGTTAATTAGTTTGTTTGTTTGTTAGTTAGTTAGTTAGTTAGGTGTTTATATTTTATATGTCTATCTGTCTATCGCATCCTTTGGCAACAGCAGTTGGCATGCCACTGATTGAGAAGGTCAATCAACATTAGCAGCATTAGCACGGCACCATGTGAGCGGAGCGCCTTCGTACTCACCGACGACATCTGCAGAATGCTCCATCCTGAAGATACGATCCGGTGGCTGGTCCATTGAGACAAAGAAAATCAAGCACACGGGAAGAAGTGGAAAGGGTCAGCACACGCACATCATTCTTCAATGACTTCAGCCTGTGGGAGCATCTGTGAGCAATCGCTCCAGGTCTGCTCCAAATTCGGGATAGATCTCTATGTCATCCTGGCGCTTGCGCTGAAGGGAATGCCATGCTATGCAGTAGAAGCTGCAAGCACGGGTCCTCCATAATCAAGGCTAAACCGGCATTTCCTGGCACCCCAAATGAAGCCAAAAAAAAACATAAAAGATATTTAAGCCATATGAATCGACATTGGCATATGAAAGAGTTTCCAAGGGTCGCAGCAAGAGGTTCAAGCAACTGGCCTGCCAGAGCCTGCTCGATGGCACGCAAGTGGGATAGACTGCATGCCATCTCCGTGTAGAGGAGCTCTCCCCTGGGTAGATCCAAGTGAATCCAAGCGGGATAATGGATCTTGGGTGATCTTGGATTATTTTTGTTGTTTCATGTCGACAGACTCAGTATCAAGACACTATGTCACTATGTGACACATGGTATGTCGTCTCTTCTTCAGTGCGCCAGAGATCCTTGTTACAGCCCCATCCGTGCCCCACACCCGAAGTTGTCCTGCCTGGAATGGTGTTCTGGGCACGCGTCGTGACACGCGTCTATCAACTTGGCCTCAACTGAGAAGGCATTCTTCTTCTGCATCTCCTGGGGAAAAAAACCGTTGAGGCCATCAAACCTCTTGAGGAGCTTGGGAATCCCTTGGGAATCCCTTGGGAATTTGTTGGGAACCCCTTGGATGCGTTGGATAGGCACACCCAGAGAGCCACAGAGAGCCAGTGGTCGTGGTCAAGTCCTTCACCTCCTGGACGCTGACTGCAGGTACTCGAACCACTTGCAGCTTCAAGCTGGATGGCAGCTTGCTGCCTAGGTGAAACAGTGGCCACTGTTTGAACATATTCGAACAGGTCTTGCAGCAAATTCGAATTCAAGTTGCTGTTTATTCATGATATGTCATGTTCTTTCACATCCTCAGGAACGCGCTCAGAGATGAAAACATCTTCTCCATAGCTTCGCGACGATCTTTCGAAACCTCCAAGTTGATCCAGTAAACCTTGCGCAGCCATCAGCCATGGCAAACACCGTTCATCCGTATACTGTACATATGTATGTATATATATATATATCTGTGTGTGATTATCTGTGTGTGTGGTCCTACTATCACCTACCTGGTCATTCTGATCTTGCGGTACCTGACTGGCCCGGGCCTGGAGGGTCCTAGGTCTTGTTACCATTGGAGGCTCGATGCCCTCACCGACCTAGGGTCAAAAGATCGTCAGAAATCGGGAGTCGCAATGTTCCAACCAAGCTGCAAGCAAATGAAAAGTGCACACTGACATCTTGAAGCAATGGCCACCGACAAGAATGGACCCCTCATCCCGTTTCGTACCCGTTTCTTACCCGTTTCGTACCCGTTTCGTACCCGTTTCGTCCAAGGTACGAAACGGTCTGGTAGTGGGCTAATTTCTGAGGACTGCGAGTCACTCTTGCTTGAAGGCGCCTGTGTACATGCCGTTTAGATCCGTTTAGTGCAGTGCATCAAGAGCCCCACAACCAGTTGGGAGGTCATCCAGGAAGAATGCGCAATGCGCCTGAGCCCTTTTGTCCGTCAAATGGGATATGTTTGGCTTGCTGACGGCACCACGATCTGAGTACCTGAAGGCGAGCTTCACTGCAGAGGCGAAGCACTGGCATGAAAGCTGTCAAGTCCAGGTCGCACTCTCTCGGTCTCTAGAACTCTCTCTCTCTCTCTCTCTCTTGCACTCTCTTGCACTCTCCCTTCACCGCCTGCTATGCCAAAATTGAAGATGCGTTTCATGCATCGTTTCACCATGGTGAATCATTGGATTTGACCTGTTCATACTTTAATTTGTATCTTCAGTGTTATCATGTGCTATCTAAGTATATCATATTATATCTATTTAACATGCAAGTGGAGTAAACCAATTTAGCCGATTTGAAGGTCTACGATGATCTAAGACTTTTTGATATCGTTTCGCCTCAACGTGTTCCACACAAAACTCAAGCTGATTTATTGCTAAGCAACTTGTCCGCCAAGCGCTGGCTCCAGCACTTTGTTTGCGCTGTCCTTTTTCCATAGACTATGTGCCTTACAGATGTGATGGTTCCAAAATATCCCAAAGGCAATTCAAATGTTGAGAAGCTTGGGTACTTCTGAAACTCTGACCGTCGAAATTGCTATCTTCAATTTTCAACCGCACTTGATGGCAAGACATCACCGCCGCCACGTGTGCTTTTGCCCAAGGCGCCCTTCCACAGGGAGAAAGTCCCCTGGCACTCTGGAGACTGGAGGGCATGATGCCCAGCGGTCGTAGAGATACTGCTGGAAGGAGCAAAGTGATCCATCCATTTCCTCAAACAACTTGTGATTTGTTGTGATTTGTCGTGATGCCATTGGCAAACCATTCTTCCACATGGGGTCTTTGCAAGATGGGGGAGGCCCTCAGGAGCGAGGGAACCGTAGGGGCAATCCTCATTTGAACACACCAACATCACCACCTATGGCTTCGAACGCACACCACATCAGTGCAGCGATGCTAAGTTCCGTTCTCTATTCGCCTCAGACATGGCAAAGTTCTTTGACAGGCTGATGGATGCACATGTTTCACTGAGGGATCACAAATAGCGACAGGGATTTGAAAACGGTTCAAGAGATCAAGGAGTCAAGGAGCTCGCAACATGGATAGTTTGACAATTTCTCAAATTTGCGTGTGAGCGTGAGGGCAGATTGATAAACAAAGTGCTCACAAACCATTTAGATCCATTTAGGATATGCTCATACCAGTGACTTCTATCTGTTTGCATCGGTGTTTCCCTGCAACCAAGTCACAAATTTCTCTGCCAGGAATGGATTGTCAAAATTCTTAACCATCCAATCCAAGTCACCTGTCACCCCAGCAGTTTTTGCACATCATGGCCATGTTACACACTGCTCTCCCCTCAAAAACAGTTCATTAAAAACTTCAAACGGATTTTTGCTGATGCCCCAGAGACCATTTCTTGAACAGGTGACATGAAGCTAGTTATTGTCCAAGTAAGTTGCTCTCACAATCTGGATATAGTTCCTCCAACCATGCTTGCGAAGGTTCCTCAAGTGCAGTTTGTGCAGTTGCAGTTGTGCAGGGGATTGCCAGTCGCCAAGCACCAGTCAAATGCATGATCAGGGGCTCAATGATTGCCACAACTATGATAAGTCCTTCTCCAACAAACATGAAGTACAATGATGCACGCATAGCATTGGGTTTGTGGCAAACAGCATCAACATCGACATCAAGATCAAGATCAACATCGGCATCAACGTCGGCATCAACATCGAATCAATATTCACACCGTTGACATCAACTTCGACATCGACGTCAACATAAACATCGACATCATCGACATCATCGACATTGACATCATCGTCGTCATCATCATCATCATCATCATCATCATCCTCATCGTCATCGTCATCGTCATCGTCATCGTCGTCGTCGTCGTCGTCGTCGCTGTCGTCTCACTACTTACTTGATGCAAAGTTGTCGAGCCAGCTCCTCTATATAAACAATCCAAGTTTCAGTCGCATTGCTGGCGCAAGAGTGGTCATTTTTGATCTCACCCTTCGACGTCAGAATGCCATAATACCGCTCGCTCGGTCCTTGGGTTCACCCCAAGTCACTTTTTGCGGCTAGATTGCTGCAAGTTTTACTGTACTTTTTTCGGTTTCATATGATTGAGTGAATCCAACCCGGTCCCCTCCCCACTTCCAACGGAAGAAGCAGCTCACAAGGACACAAGCGCCGAATAGCGCCAAGGCAGCCATGACTCTTGTGCCTTTTGTTTCTTCGTCGAAGGCAGTGAAGAGCTGCCCGGAGATGATTCGGCCATCGGATAAACTCGACTCCATCCTGGATCAGCAAGCTGAACCAGTCGTTCGAGATGCACATGTTAGGCACATCATGACATATCATGACATGTCATAGACATATGTCTATAGTAACATGTATAGAGAGATAGAGAGGTAGTTAAAATGTATTTATGTGTATATATATAATATGTATATAGATATATAGATATATACATGTGTGTGTGTTTGAAATTTATGTATCTCTTCATGTGATATCTGCGTTCATTTATTCATCTTACACACTTTTTTATCACCTCATCTGAGTTTAGGTTTAAAAGAACGAGTTCACCCAAAAAACTGGTGCTGTGAGGACCTTTAGCTGACCGTGAAATGGCATCAAATCATCAGCACCCCGACATTTGAATAGCCATTATTTGGAAGACAACCGTACTGTAATGATCTACAAATGTTGTAATACATGTATGCATACTACATATACATATGTGTGTGTGGCACAGTGTTGCATACGTATCTATAAATTATATTCATCAATATAATATTCATTATATTTCATTATATGCCATTATCATCTATTCTCTATCTATATAGTTTTCAGTTTTAATCATTTTTATACATGGTGTGTCCACATGACTCACTGACCGTGGAAACCATATCTCAAAGAATGTGATATCCCCGTGTTGGGGAAAGCACCAAAAGCCTGCAGGGAAAAAACGTCACAGGCACAGGAAGGAAAAGAAATGCCAACGTGGCGATCCGGTGTGCAAAAGGTCTCTCTCTCTCTATCTCTCTGTCTTAATGCCCTTAGGAACATCGTGGCAACACCACAGCCGGGAATCCAATTCGCCACATTCTTGACAAAGCGTTCCGCATAGGGCAAGGTGGCGAAGGAGTATGGAAAGGCGCGCGCAGCACCACAGGATGGCCATCCCGTCTCACCTGGGGCCATCTGATAGCGCTATTCCGCTATTTTGAATGCAACTCCTTCAATATCTTCAGAAATCTTCAATAATCTTCAATCATCTTCAATATATTTCTACAATTTTCTACAGGGACTCGGTTACTGAAATGTCTCGGCTATTCACACAGGGACCCAGGGTTCAGCTATCATAGACTGTCATAGACAATCGTATTAGGCCTAGTCTTGTCTCACACTGCGGTTAGTTGTCTTCCGAGCACTGACTCGCGATAACCCTGCCAAGAATCCAATTGCCAAAGGCAGATTGTTGCGGGGGAAGTCCCGATCCAAAGCTATGCCTCGTGTCGCAATCTTCACCCACAACGCTGCTGCATGACGCTTGGCATCGGAACGCCATGAAGCAACATCCCACACCCCTCCCAGTGACAAATAGCTTTCAAGCTACGCAATGCAGAGATCTGGTCGTTCAAAAAGTTCATCTCAGGACCAGTCAGGTTTGACATGGCAACCCCTTTGGTGCCAGAACTAAGAAACGGATAGATATTGATGGTGAAATAGTCCAATAACGGCAGGACATTCTTGTACCTCGCAAACGACAGCCGCAAGCATCAAGCAAAGGTGCTCTCTGAGTCTGATCATGTCTGATCCGTCTATGGTTCCATGAGTGACCCAGTGTTACAAAAGAGCCAAGAAACTCGTCAATGAATTCCTTCTCGAGCTTTGATTTCTCCACAGGGTGACTTCTGTGCATAATGGAATAGGCAAAAGGCACCGTGACCTGTGCCGGGGCAGTGGACATTGACTTGCATTGTGGTGTGCCAGTTTGGGTTTCTAACGCCCAGATGCATTTGGAAGCAAACTGTTAGTCAACCAATGGATCCGCCACTTTGCTTCATTTTAGTGTGGACTCTACATCTCGAGATGTCCATTTTGGGGAGTTGATAATTTTGACCCATCACCAGCCGTTGGATCATGGAATAATTGTTGACTCAATTGTATGTTTCAGCTGGCCTGTGCTTCTGGGATCTCAGCTCTAAGGGCTTTGAGGACATCAAGGACTCGATCCTCAAAGTGGCCATTGGGCCAAAAAAAAGAATGCCATCACCCTTTCCACTTTGCATGCGTACATACATTATGACGGATGTATATGCATACAAAAGTGGGCAAGCGTATCCGCGGTTATCGGGTATCCGCATATATCTACACATGTCTGTCTGGCACGTCACTCTCTCTCTCTCTCTCTCTGACAAATGGAGCGACAGATAGATAAAATATGATAAAATATGATAAAATATGATAAAATAGTACAAAATAGATGCTTTGAATTGCTTTGAAGACATCTGACTTATCTGATGTCATATGACTACAGAGGTTGCCCCCCACAACTCTGAGGTGGTAGCTGCATGCACTCCACTACGGTCGGGCTCATTGCCTATGGCGATGTGCAGAGCACCTGGCAGCAACGGAGCCCACGTTGGCCGATGGAAATGGCCGATGGATGGGATGGGGATGGATTGGTGATTGGGTGTGACTGGGTCTTTTTACCCTGAGCTGAGCAGTTCTGAGATTCTGGGCTTCTGTGGCACTTTTGCCACAACAGTTTTTCCACATCTCTCTTTGGAAGCTTTCCAGGCTTTCCAGGATAACACGCAGGAAAGAAGATAATATATATATATATATGAAATATAAGTTTTGCTTCACCTCTTGTAACTTCGTATGTCATTCAGCGAAGAGCTTTCGCGGCGCATGATGGGTTTCTGTCAAACCTTCGCGAATACCGTTGGCGAGCCTTCACGACTCTTAAAAAAAATAGACAGAATAACTTAGCGCAACATAGCATCACTGTCTCTTCTCTGATCAGTTGGTCTGGACGAGTTGGGAGCCACTCTATACATCTCTATATCCCAAATCAATCCAAATCATCTCAACCCCTCACTGGAAGGCTGGGTTTTTGGGTTTGCTAGTGGCATTCGACCATGTGGTAGGTGGACCATGGTGGACCAACCCCATCGACAGGCCCTGCAGTTTGAACCTTTGAAGTCATCTGCTATACCCCGAAGCCAGTCCATATCAACGAATGGCAGCTCCTGTTGGTTGGACATGAACGATGGCAGAAAGGTTGAGCTGAGATGAGCTGAGAACATGTAATCTTACAACATTTCAGTTCTGTTCTATTGAGCTAGCTGCAGCTAGCTCGTACTAGCTCCATTTCAGTGCAAGCAATGCGAACTCTTTGTTGCAGGTCCTTGTTCCCGATGCCGATGACCAGCTCTTTCACTGAGTAACCCGCATCTGTTCTGCTGGATTGTCGGACAAGCTCCTGAAAGGAGGACTGCGAAGTGACATATTTGACACGCACAGACATGAACGCAACAAAGCATATCCTCCACAATCGCGCGATTGGAAGGCGCCAAGTCATAAGTCTTAACCTCATGATGCGAAGATGCCATCACAACATATCACAAGATCTCGCAATATAAATGCGCATATATATATATGTGTGTATATGTATATGTATAATACATTATATGGGAAGTGAATTGCACCACCACTAGGTCTTACAGAACATCGTCTGGGAGCACCACTCGCTCAATTGGCCGCGACAAGCCCAGGTACTCCTGCAGGTCTTCATGGGTCCAAAGCCATCCAAAGCCAATCACAAAGCCATCACAAAACAAAGGCTGACTTGGAAAGCTGATCATCAAGTGTGTGTGTGTGTGCACTGCTGTACTGCTCGTCCTGAATACGTGGGATAGCTGCTATTGCCTATCAAACACAAGAACTGGGCGAGTTCCCCCCCCCACACTGGCTTTCAGAGTGCACTCCAGGTTCATGGTCTCAAGTTTCGTCATGTTATTTATGTGATGTCTCTGATGTCATGGAACTTTCCACATAAACCAGCCTCATTAACTGGGAGAGGATTCTTCATCCACTTGACTGAAAGATTTATGCCAACCTGCGCCAAAGCCCACTTGGTTTCAGCAGGGAAACTGAAAAACAATGATAAACATTGTCTTCATTTGTCTTCCAGACTCTTGATCAATATACACAACTTTGATGCAAGCCTTACTTGCTGCTGGCTTGGCCTTGCAACCAAGAATCATGAAGATCATGGAGCTGTCAATGCGCCGGCAAAATCATACTACCATATACCATCTATCTTGAAGCCCTGCTAGTGATTCGCATAGCAGTTCCTTCCCAGCTGCCTTTGTTTCAACCCATTGCTAGTTTGCACAAAATACCAAAAAAATGGTGCCTCAGGTCGCCGGGGTGCTTGAAACTCATACACTGCGAAATGGCTAAGGTCTACACCTTTGGCTCATGACTTTGGGGGGACGGCTCTTCTTCTCGAGAGCTTCCCTGGACATGCTTTTGAGTCAGAGCAACTACGGATCCTAGAATGCTATGTGCCATCAATACACAACCATCGCCAATCGAGCTGCATCAGCGAGACATTGAACAACGGAAGAAGCGACAACCAAAGCACCATCATAAGTGAATCACAATTGAGAACAATCGCAAACAGCAGCACTTTAGAAGTGTTCATGGAACTAGCACAACCACGAAGCATTCCTAGATCGTCCTACCCTCTCTCGCTTAACATCACCTTCAGGCGTTCCTATCCGGAGCTGTCCTTGTTTTCCGCTTGGAAATGCTCCAAATTGCTCCCCTATCCAACAGGCCCCAGTGCCTGCGAGTCAATGCGGACCACTCGATGAGAGGCGTCCGTCTGGAGCAAGGCACTTGCCTCGCGAATCCCAAAAAAAAAAACGTCAACCAGCATTGAGAGTTGGGCCCCTGTCACACGGAGGGAGGGA